>Ga0070734_10001207_pt1 | contig 40089 bp, 26 predicted proteins | sample Coa_R1_8_FD_66444 | JGI IMG/M metagenome (GOLD analysis project Ga0070734, IMG submission 66444) | Surface soil microbial communities from Centralia Pennsylvania, which are recovering from an underground coalmine fire - Coalmine... | ecosystem: Environmental > Terrestrial > Soil > Unclassified ...
GGGCCAGAATGGGTCTTCCCCGCCAGCGGCCCCGTTCCGTGCCGTATGACTTCACCTGGCGTAGCGATCTCGAAATCTTTCCCTTCGAGTCATGGCGGCGCATCCTGCTTCGGTGTGCGCGTAAGGCTCCGGTTTCGGAACTGGACTACGGGCCTGCCGAAGGGAGTGCCGCTCTCCGTGAATCAATTTGTGCCTACCTGCGCCGCTCGCGTGGCGTGCTTTGCGATCCTGCCCAAGTGGTAATTGTGAATGGCTCACAGCAGGCGCTGGATCTCATTGCTCGGGTACTGATCGAAAAGGGCGATAAGGTGGCCATCGAAGAACCGGCCTATCAGGGGACGCGTGAGGTCCTGCGCGCCGCCGGCGCCCATTTGCTTCCTGTTCCTGTGGATGGCGATGGGCTCGATCCCACCCGCATGCCCTCCGGCGCTCGCCTTGCGTTTCTAACGCCCGCGCACCAGTTTCCTACCGGGGCCATCCTCCCAAAGGCTCGTCGTCTTGCGCTCTTGGAGTGGGCCAGGCGTAGACGGGCTGTGCTTGTGGAAGACGACTACAACGGCGAGTTTCTTTATGAAGGCAGGCGGTTTGAATCCCTGCAAACGCTGGATCGCGAAGGCCGTGTCGTTCATATAGGTACGTTCTCTCGCACGGTCTTTTCATCCTTGCGCATCGGCTACCTGATCGCGCCGAAAAAGCTTGTTCCGGCCATCACGGCGGCCAAGTGGCTCTCGGATCAGCACACTGTGACTCTTGAACAGGAGACGCTTGCGGAATTTATCTCCAGCGGCCTATACGAGCGTTACTTGCGGCGTGTGCGGCGAAGAAACGCGGCCCGTCGCGATGCGCTGCTCCAAGCCATTTCCGCTCACTTGGGGAACCGTGTGCAGGTGACCGGAGCGGGCGCTGGCGCGCATATCGTCGTTTGGCCCGCAAAAGATATAAGGCTCGCGATAGATGGAAAGGAAAAAGACATAACAGAAGAGCAGGTCATCGCGGACGCCGCTGCCAGGGGCGTCCGCGTATATGGCATTTCTTCTTATTTCCTGAAAAAGCCCACGCGCGTGGGCATCCTGTTGGGCTACTCCCGTATGCGCGAACGGGACATCAACGAGGGCATTCGTCGCTTAAGTGAGGTTCTTTAAAACCGAAGTCTCTATGAAAGAAAGGCTGCCATCGTTCTTATACGGCAACCGTCCCTAGAACGCCCACTTGTGCCGCAATCTGCTCTAGCTTGGTTCTTGTCTCTGCCTTTACCGGCACCATGGGCAGGCGGTAAACCTCTTCCAGCTTGCCCATCATTGCCAGCACGGCTTTCACCGGCATTGGGCTCGATTCCAGGAAGTTCGCCTGCATCAACGGCAGGAACTTGCGGTGAATCTTGCGGGCCTTGTCCCAATCGTTGTTCAGCGCGGCGTTGGTCAACTCGGACATCTCTTTCGGAATTTCGTTGCTAGCCACGGAGATGACCCCCACACCGCCCAGGGAAATCACCGGGATCGTGATGGCATCGTCACCGCTCAGGACCAGGAAATCGTCCGGAACCGAATTGAGAACTTCGGCAATCTGGGCCATATTGCCGCTCGCCTCTTTGACCGCCACAATGTTGGGAATCTTGGCCAGCCGGGCCACGGTCGCCGGCTCAATATTGACCGAGGTTCGGCCCGCTACGCTGTAAAGCACCAGCGGTTTATCGACAGCTTCTGCGATGGCCTTGAAATGCTGATACTGACCTTCTTGTGTCGGCTTGTTGTAATAAGGCGAGGCCGTAAGGATGGCATTCACGCCTTTGCGCTTTCCTAGCTCCTGGGCTCTCTCCACGGCATCTGCTGTGTCGTTGGAAGTGGCTCCAGCCACCACCGGCACTCGTCCGGCGACTCTCTCAATCGTGATGTCGATCACGCGCAGCCACTCGCTCTTGCTCAGGGTCGGGGTCTCCCCAGTTGTTCCACAAGGGACAAGGAACCCGATGCCTGACTCTACTTGCCATTCGACCAATTGGCCGAGGCGGATCTCATCGATGCTCCGGTCTTTTTTGAAGGGAGTAACCAGAGCTGTGCCGCAACCTCGAAGTTTCATTTCGTAATTGTAGCAACAAGAAATCCTTCCAAACCATTGATCAAGCCAAGGAAAATAGAAGTTCAGTTGCGAACGGAATATCTTCGATTCTGGCCTGGCTCTTCCGTCAACTAGCTCCCACGGAGATTCGGAGATTAGACAGATGCTGACCCCTCAAGGACACAAGCCTCGCCCCGAAATGGTGGCCGGATTTAGAGATAGCCACCTGAAAACTGCTCGCCGGTTGAAAGAGCATCCTTTACTCGCAGCGCAAAGCTTCCATAGGATCGATCCGCGAAGCTCGTCGCGCCGGGAGGTAGCCCGCGAGGGCAGTAACGCCCAGCAACAGCCCGATAGCCACCAGCAAACTGAATGGATCGATGCCCTTGAGCCCAAAGAGCAGGCTGGAAATTGCCCTTTGGCTGCCAAGTGCCACAGGGATTCCAATTGCCAGGCCAATCGCAACCAGCACCATGCTCTCCCGCATCACGAGCAGCAATACCTGCGAGCGTTCCGCACCCAGGGCAATGCGCACTCCAATCTCGTTGATGCGTCGGGTCACCGCATAGGACATCAATCCGTAGATTCCAATGCAGGATAGAAAGACTGCCAGCAGTCCGAAGAACGAGGAAAGCTCCGCCACCAGTTTCTGGTTCGTAATCGACCGGCCGACCTGTTCGTTGAGCGTCGTAACTTCCGAGATTGGCAGGCTGCGGTCGATATTGAAGATCGCTTGCCGAACCGACCGAATAATGGAATCCTTGTCACCTGTGTAGCGCAGCTCAAAGTCGTTGAGAAAGCGTACATTCTGGATATAGGGCAGATAGTCTCCGGGCTGCTGATCCTCATCCAGGTTGTTGTACTTCACGTCTTTGACCACGCCAATCACCTCAATGTCTCCGGCGTTGTGCTCTCCTCGGCCATAGCGCTTTCCGATAGGCGAGCCGCTTGGAAACAGGGTGCGGGCCATGCTCTCGCTGATAATGCCGACCTTCGGAGAAGTGGCCGTATCTTGGGGGCCGAACGCGCGCCCGGCTAAAAGCGGAATGCCCATGGTGGCGAAGTATCCATTGCCGACTGCATTGTGGTGTACCGACACCTCCTGGTGTCCCGCAAGATAGCCCTGCACCCAGATGCGGTTGTTCCACGTTCCTTGATTGAAGGTAAAGCCAGAGAAACTTACCGCGCGCACGCCCGGCAGCGCTCCGGCCTTCTCTTCAATCTGGCGGTACAACTCCATCAGGCGCGAATCGGCCACATAACCGGCGGAGCTTGCATCAAGGCGCAGGCAAAGCACATTCTCGCGGTTGAAGCCCGTATCTACATTGGCAAGGTTAATGAGGCTGCGGGTGAATAGCCCCGCCGCCATCATCAGCACCAGGGAGAGCGCAACCTGCGATACGATCAGCGGCCTTGCCAAAGATCCGCGGTTGGAAGCACCAGCCTGGCTCCGGCCGTCTCTGAGCGAATCCACAAGATTCAGCCGCGTCGCCCGGAATGCTGGAAGCGTGCCGAACAACAACGCCGTCGTGAGCGATACGCCCAGCGTAAACAACAGCAGCCGCAAATCGAGCGGTACATCCAATTGCAGCGATTGGCGTCCATCCGAAACCATGTGCACCAGCGCTTGGCTCGCCACAGCGGAAAAGAGAATCCCCAGTGCCCCTCCAGCCAGTGCCAACAGCAGGCTTTCCGTCAGTAACTGCCGTACCAGCCGCGAGCGGCCTGCTCCCAATGCCTGCCGCACAGCCAACTCGCGCGCCCGTACCGTGGAGCGAGCCAGCAACAGGTTGGCGATATTGGCGCATGCAATGAGCAGCACGAGTCCCACCACCACCATAAGGATTCTCAGGGGCTCGGAAAACTGCCAGCGCAGCCGCGAAAAGCCCGTGGCCATCGAGGTCAGTTCCACATGGGTCTTGTCTAGCTTCTTCAGGTTTTCGCCGGTCAGGGGAGCGTCCGAGAAACCGCGCAAGATCAGCGGATAGATTAGATTCACCTCGGTTTCCGCTTGTCGCAACGTAACTCCGGGCTTCAACCGCGCCATCAGGTGTAGCGATTCAAACATGTCGTCGCTGTATCCGTTCCAACCCGGCGGAATCGCTTTTTGCATCGACAGGGGAATCCACATATCCGGAGCCTCGCCCACCTTGGTGCCGAAGAACTCCGGCGGTGCGATCCCGGCAATGGTAAACACCGTTGGCCCAAGCGTCAGTTTCTTGCCCAACGCCGACGGATCGCCTCCCAGGTTCCGTTTCCACCATGCGTAACTCACTACGGCAACCGGGTGCCCGCCTTCGCTGTGGTCGTCCTCTTCGGAGAGCATGCGCCCCGCGAGGCTGTGTACACCCAGCATGGGAAAGTAGGTGCCGGAAACTAACTGGACCTTCATTGGCTCCGAATCCCGGCGCCCCTCGACAAAGCCATAAACCGGATGAACGCTGCTGAATGCCGCCGCCACCTCCGAGAACACCTGGTTCCGCTTTTGCATCTCCCGGTAAAACGGGTAGGAATACAGCACGATATTGGGAAATCCGTCGCTGATGCCCTCATCCAGCCCATCGCCGAAAAGCACCAGTTGTTCCGGGTGCTGCACCGGCAGAGCCTTCAGTATGATCTGGTCGATCAGGCTGAAAATCGCGGTGTTCCCGCCGATGCCCAGAGCCAGCGACAATACGGCCACCAGCGTAATGGCTCGGCTCCGCAGCATGGCCCGAATGCCGTAGTTGATGTCCCGCAACAAATGCTCAAACCATCCCCATCCCCATTCCATGTGGCTCCGCTCCTCAACGATGTCTGGATTGCCAAAGCGCCGTCTGGCTGCCGCCCGCGCTTCGTTGGCTGTCATGCCCGCGGCAAGATTCTCCTGCTGCCGTAAATCGAGATGCAGGCGCATCTCCTCTTCCATGTCTTCGTCAAACCGGTCGCGGCGCAGCAGCATCCTGAGCCGCCTTCCAAATTCCAACAACCACTGCATCACAGATAGGTCCCTTCAACCGGCTTTCTTCAAACCGCTTACTCTCCAAGCCGATTGCTCGTACTTCTTCCTTTTCATCGTCCGTTCTTTCCATTCAATCGAATCGTCAATCACTCAAAGCGACAAATCAATCAGGTCAAAATTCGACGGCGGCGCTGGTTTCAATTTCGTTTCCACGAGCTCCTATTTCAAGAAGCCCTTGTTTCAAAAGCTCTTATGTCGAAAGTCCGTCTATCGAAAGCTCTTGCACCAAAGCCCTATGCATCAAAAGCCCTTATGTCAAAAGCGCTTATGTCAAACGCCCGTGCGTGAAAAGCCGTGTGCGAAAGCTCTTGCGTCAAACCGCCTCGATCACTCGAACCACCGCCCCAAACACCCGGTCGAACTGAGACTTCTCAATGGCCAGTTGCTTTCGCCCCGCCGTGGTGAGTTGGTAATATCGGGCGCGCCGGTTGCCGGCGGTCGTGCCCCATGTTGCCGTCACCCAGCCCTTGATGAGCATTCTCTGCAGTGCCGGATAGAGCGATCCTTCTTCAACCTGCAGAATCTCTTCGGAGATCTGCTGAATGGAATTGGCAATCTCGTATCCGTGCATCTCTCCGGAGCGGGCCAGGGTCTTCAGGATCAGCAAATAGAGTGTGCCGGGGGGAATCTCGTCTCGTTGCAAGTTCGGCTCCTTGGCATAGTCTAACTATGTCAGTGACCTCAGTATCCACGCCGTGCCTGTCTCTGTCAAAGAAAATCGTCCCAAACGGCCTTGCCGGAATACGCGATCTCTTGGGTGCCGTGGAAGTCCATTGACGGCAGGTTGGAAAGAACAGCGTGTCTGGAAGATTGATATTCAGGCTGGCGATGAAGTGGAAGAGGGGTCCTTTAGAATGTGCGTGAGAACCAACGAAATCGCCCTCCTCGCGACTGCTCATGACCGCAGCAGTCACAACCTGCACCAAGCTAATCCTCGGCGGTAAGTGGGTGCCCCATCCTTTGTGGAGAGCGCGCTCTTTGTTTTTGCGCTCGGAACAAAGGGTGGGTTTTCAATCATGCTATTCCGCTCAGTCCTAATGCCTCCTGCCAGCAGGTACACCGACCCGCCTGTCCCTAAATCCGACGCTTACTGGTTGGTTACAACAAATCGGACACACTCCATAGGTCAGCGCGCTTTGCAGGGCGATGAAACGGGTACAACTTTGAAAGAGCGGCGCTTCAGTCGCGCGTATCAGGCCTAGTTTAAAGATTAAGACTGAACCCAAAGGAAGTGCCGATCGGAGGGATTTAGTAGTCTTTTTGCGCCTCTGCGCGTGGCGTGCCCAACTCTGCGATGGATTCCTGCGAGATCATCTTGCCGTACTCGTAGGTCACGCAGATGATTCGTTGACGGCCAGACCGATTCTTGGTGAGTGCCGTTGCCATGTCCAGCTCTTGAAACGAGCCGAGCATCTCCCACCGTTCGCCCTTCTGCGTCCATACTTCGTATTGCTCTGTGCGAATCATGTATGCCTGATCAAGTGTCGCACATTTGGGGCACTTGCATCAGCCTTGGAACCACTGGTGTTAAGTCGAAAATTGCGAAAAATCGCCAAGATACTCCAAGCGTTAGACCCTAAGCTGCCGTCTCCACGCTGCTTGAGGTTTCCTGCCCTTCCTTCAGAAGGTCCTTGGCTTCTGTTGCAATGGGCCTTCCTGAATGGGCCGGTCAATCGGAAAGTCCGCCCATGATCCCGGAAATTTACGTCCTCCAAATGCTGGTAAACTGTTGCCATGCTCATGCGGAGGGATGTGTGAGCGGTTGAAACAGGCGGTCTTGAAAACCGCTATACCCGAAAGGGTATCGGGGGTTCGAATCCCTCTCCCTCCGCCAGAAGAATCCTTCTTTCGGTTCAGGCTCTTACCAGCCAACCTTGTCGTTATTTTCTTGGAAATCAGATTCTAAGGGCAGAGTTCGAAAGCTCATTTGCAACGGGCGCTGAAACAGCTTTCGAGTCCCTTACCCTGGGGCAAAGGTTCAAATCGTCGCTTCCCGACCAAAAATTTGCCTTCGCTTGGATGACATCCCATCGAGGCATTCAGAATTGCCGCATCCATTAGTTATGCAGCAGGTGGCTTGCTGGACAAATTCTTAAGAACTTTAACGAGATCAAAGAATCGTTGTTGGAACTTCATTGGTCCATCAAAATCAAAATAATAGAAGTTGGGCGAAAGCTGCTTTACGATGCCCTTCAGTCCGTCGCCAGGAACAACGTCGCCAAGCTCTCCTTCAGGCCTCGTAGCACGCGGCCTGGGAGCAATCTTGGGTACCTGCTGGTTGCCTGCCGTCGTGTTAATGGTAGGCGGGGGTGAGGATTGCTCGGCGCTTAAGTCATCCAGGACGTGCTCTCGGAAATTAGATTGGTAGCCTAAACGGCCTAGTAAATAAAAGACGACACACTGACACTGCGATTCAATTTTGGGATAGTTCGTTCCTTTTACGAAATCAACTCCACCCGTCACGATCACCAGCACGCGTAGCGGAGGGCCGGATGCGGCAGGGCAGGGTGGATCGGCGAGGAGCTGTTCCAAATGATGCTCAAAGAACACGGCTCCTTCCGTGCTTGGCTTGTCGACAAGTTCGGGGGCGCCGACCGTGGTCCTTGCCTGCTGATCCTTCTCATCCGAGCTTGCAACGATAGATCTCCAATCCACAGTTCCCGCCGGCTGCGCAGGAATAACGGTTCCCAATTCCAAGCTATTTAAACCACTGATTCGCACACAGCCGTTTTCAAGATTCATGCGAGTCAAGGTGGCGGCAGCAGACAGGAATCGCCCACCTGCGCGCGTTAACCTATGGAGCTGTTTCTTGTACACGAAACGAGAGTCAAACTCGACGACTATATCCATCTGGACGGGCCGCTGGGTTGCGACCAGAAACGAGGGATCGTGATTGCCCCAAGGTGGATCAAACGTAACTCTTGGAAATAAGCTGAAGAGTTCGGATGACGGCTCTCTCTGTTTCGAGGAAATGACGACGCGCTTAAACATCACGCTCCGTTGACCGGTAATAGAGTCGAAGATAATAGCTGCAATGCGGAACCTTCCTGGACGGAAGCCCATTGATGCAAAAAAAGTCACTGCCAGGTCTTTGGAGGTATCGATATTAAGGATCTGGTGATGATAGGTGTTCCCATCCAACCATTTGCCCATTTCATCCGCGACCAACACAATAAAGTGCAAGTCATGGTTCGCGCCTTTCTTCTTTAAACCTTCGAAGGGCAGCAGAGCTCCTACATGAACGCTGATCGCTTGATCGTATTCAAGCGCCGGCTTGGAGAAATGAACCCTCCAAGGAAGTTCCTTTCGCTCACCTTGAGCCAACCACTCCGCAATGACTGAAGGAGATGGCTTTGCGGAGAAACTCGTGTCATCTACGGGGGCAGCCGCGACAGCCAGCTCAGAGTTCCATGCCTGAAGGAGACCACACAAAGCAAAGCGGCAGAAAAGCCACAAAAGGGATGCTTGAATCTTACCGTTCATAGCCATACAAGTCTAACCGAGTTTGGCGTTGATTTCGCCACAAGAAGCGACTAAGTTGATATCAATATATTCGTGGATGTCCTGGAGTTCCGGATCGGGCATCCGGCTATAAGGAGGGCGGTCGACGATGGGCTTGATGGAAAACAGTTTATGTCACCAAACACAAACGCATTTTTGAAAGGACGAACGAATGCAAGTTGTACGATTGAAGGGCAGCAAGAAGGTTCGAATTTTCCACGTTGTTGCAGTCCTAACCTTTTGTTCGGCGCTAGTTCAGGCCCAGACAGCCACCCCCTCTCCTACGCCGGTTGATCCCGGCCCGCGCCCCGTTGGATTTCAGACCAAGCTGTTTCCAGGGGCGAACTTTAACAACAATGGCACAGTCACAACGCTGTTGACGCAGCCCATCGTCAACTTCCATCAGCCACCCGACCAACTCGGCAATGAGGGTGCGGGGCAGGTCATTACGTTCGACAGTACGTCGGGCTCGCCCGATCGCACGACGGCTTTTTTCTGGGGCAACAGCGTGGCGGTGTTCGGCCAAAATGTTTCGGTCGATGGCGCCCCTGATGCAAACGGGAACCCAACCATTCCGGGGCTGGGGCCTGCCTTCAACGGGACTAGTTGTTTTATGTGTCATTCGCAGCCCACCATTGGAGGAAGCAGTCCTGGGAAGGGGACCAATGGTTTTAGTCAAAACCCGCAGATCGCTGCCGCTACAGCGTTAGGCGGCAAAAATGTGGTGCCATCATTTGTCACCGCGAACGGCCCGATTCAAGAGGCGCGTTTTATTTTCGACCTCACCAGGGATTCAAGCGGCAATACGCCCGATGGCGGCGTACACGAGCTATTTTCCACGCAAGGGAGAAGCGACGCCGGAAACTGCGTGCTGGCGCAGCCGGATTTTCCCACGCAGGCCTCGCTCAACAATGTGATTTTCCGCATTCCCACGCCAACGTTTGGCCTGGGTCTGGTGGAAAACACCTCGGAGGCCACCTTCCAGGCTTACTTGAATAGCATTGCCAGCGTCGCAAGTTCATTGAGTCCTCCGATCCATGGACATTTCAACCATGATGCAAACGATGGAGCGATGAGTAAATTCGGCTGGAAGGCACAGAATAAGTCGCTGCTGCTGTTTGCCGGAGAGGCCGCCAACGTGGAGCTGGGTTTGACCAACGAGCTCTTTAACAACGAAAAAGTGCCAGGGTCTGGATGCGTCAGTACCTCAACCTTTGGAAACGGGGTTGTGCCTTCCGGCACATCGGCTCTGGGCACGTCGGAAGACAACACCCACGTGGCTTTTCAAAGCGGCGTGCTTCCTGAGGATACCGATTCAATGGTGTCTTCAGCCATCGAGAACTTTGCTATCTTCATGCGCATTAACGGCGCTCCCAGCCAATGCGCCTACGACAGCGGCCTAACCCCGCCAATTACGTGTGCCTCCGGTGTACCGCCGAGCCAATGCGTGCGGCAGGCGAAATGCGTTGCATTCGCAGACAGCGCGAACAGCGCCGCCATTTTGCGTGGACAGACGCTCTTTGATGTTCCTGCAAAGGGAGGTGTAGGCTGCGCTCTTTGTCACTCGAATCAGCCGTTCATGACCGATCCGTCGCCGGTAAAAGGGTTAAACCAGCGCCAGTACACGCCGTTTTCCGATTTCGCCTTGCACCACATGGGGGCGACGTTGGCCGACGGCATCAGCCAGGGACAGGCAGGCCCCGACGAGTTCCGCACCGCACCGCTTTGGGGCCTCGGACAGCGGCTCTTTTTCCTGCATGACGGCCGAGCCAGCGATCTGGTCCAAGCCATCCAGGGCCATTTCAGCGATCCTAGCATTTGCTTCGCGACTACCTCGTCGCAAAGCATTACAGTCGGAGGGCACAATTTCACTCCATCCACTACGATCAAGTCATGCGGATCCGAAGCAAACGCGGTGATCCAGAACTTCCAGAAATTGAGCGTTACCGACCAGAACAACTTGCTCAAGTTCCTGCGGTCGCTTTAGTTACTCATCCATGCATTGCGGTGCCTGGGACTTCTCCAAAGTCCCGGGCTCATTTTTCACGCCATTGAGAGTTTGAAACATCCGCCGCGCCGAATGGGCGGCCCTCGATATTTTCGGGTGCTTGGGAGCGTTGCCAATTGCCCGGATTTCTTGCCTTAGGTGACGCCCACGGCCACCTTGGAACGGTTCAACTGGCGTCCAACGATTAGGGGTAGATGGGCCAATCTGGAGGCGCCAAAAACTGGGTTGCATCCTTGGGTTGCATCCTTTAGATACGTCCTTAAAGAGCAAACCAGGAAAGAGCAACCGGCCAAGGCCGGACAGGTGTGCCGGTTCCGCATGCGCCATTCCTTAGCGGTCCAGACCAAGGAGGATCCTTCTCATGCCCAACGATACCGTCAGCATTCTCGATGGTTCCACCTTCCTCGTTTGCAGTCCCAACGGCGATATCGAAGCTGGTCCAGACCAGCCCCACGGCCTCTTCTTTGAAGATATGCGCCACTTGTCGAAGTGGAAACTCACGATTCGGGGTATTGCTTTGGATGTCTTATCCACAGACGCGCTTGAGTACTATTACGCACAACACTTCTGTGTTCCGCCTACGGGCACGATTTACAAAAATCCAACGCTTTCTATCGTTCGGCGGCGATTCATAGGCAATGGTTTCGTGGAGGATCTTACGGTCTTGAATCACGGTACGGAGCCACAGCAGGTTGAGTTGCATTTACAAGCCGGTTCCGATTTTGCCGATCTTTTTGAAGTCAAGGATTCCCTGAAAAAGAAGGGGGAGTATTACCAGGAGGTACGGGGCAGCCAGTTAGTACTGGGTTACCGGCGCGAAGATTTTGTAAGGGAGACCCAGATCAGCTCCGAGCAGCCCCCTACAGAGCTTGCCTCGGATCACGCAATCTTCCGCATTACGATTCCTGCCAAGTCCAGTTGGAACACAAAGTTTCACGTGACGCCCGTGACCGGCGAGACCGTACATCAGCCCAAGTTTGCTACGAAAGAAGGTACGGTGATGCGGCGCAATCTAAAAGAATGGATTCAAGATGCGCCGACCATGGAGTGCCACCCTGAAGCTGTGCGGCTGTATATGAGGAGTTTGGTCGATATAGCGGCGCTCAGATTTCGGCCGTTGGGAGAGCGCGCGTTACCTGCCGCAGGCCTGCCGTGGTTCATGGCCCTTTTTGGCCGGGATAGCTTGATCACCAGCTACGAGATGCTGCCTTTTAATTCGGAACTGGCTGCAACCACTCTCCGGGCTTTGGCCGATGCTCAAGGTAAGAACGTCGTGAAACTTACCGAGGAAGAGCCCGGGCGTATTCTGCATGAGCTCCGCTTCGGCGAACTAACGCACTTTCACGAGCGGCCTCAATCGCCCTACTATGGCGCCGGCGACACTACTCCCCTATTCCTGGTCCTGCTCGATGAATATGAGCGTTGGAGTGGCGACGCGGACTTGGTGCGGTCCCTGGAGTCAAATGCGCGCGCCGCCTTGAACTGGATTGACCACTATGGCGACCGCGATGGCGACGGATACATTGAATATGAGCGCAAGACCGAACTGGGCTTGGACAATCAGTGTTGGAAGGATTCGTGGAACTCCATTCTTTTTCATAATGGCATGCTTGCTCCCACGCCCCGTGCCACCTGTGAGATTCAAGGTTATGCTTACGACGCGAAAATCCGCTGTGCTCGGCTGGCGCGCGAGATTTGGAAGGATGAATCGCTGGCGGTGAAACTGGAAAGAGAGGCAGCCGAACTCAAACGCCGGTTCAACAAAGATTTCTGGGTTCCTGATCGAAAGTTCTTTGCGGTTGCGCTCGATGGCTCGAAGAGGCAGGTAGACAGCCTGTGCTCCAACATCGGTCATTTGTTGTGGAGCGGCATCATTGACGATGACAAAGCGGCGGACGTGCGCGATCACCTTATAGGCCCAAAGATGTTCTCAGGCTGGGGCGTGCGCACCATGGCGGAAGGTGAGGGCGGGTACAATCCCATCGAATATCACAATGGAACCGTCTGGCCTCACGACTGCAGCATCATAGCCGCAGGCCTTGCCCGGTATGGGTTCCGTAAAGAAGCCGCGCAGGTCGTTGCCGGCATCTTTGAGGCTGCTGTTTTCTTTCATTATCGTTTGCCGGAAGTTTTCGCAGGATACGAACGCGCAAAGACGCGCTTCCCCGTTCAATATCCAACATCGTGTCTCCCACAGGCGTGGTCGGCAGGGGCGCCCATGCTCGGTATCCGTACCCTGCTAGGTTTGGAGCCTCACGGCGAAGTGCTTAAATTTGCTTCTGACCCTGTGCTTCCATTCTGGTTTGGCACACTGACTTTAAAAGACATCAGGGGACGTTGGGGAAGAGCCACGGTCGTAGCTAAGGGCGATGATAAAACCACGCTAAGTATGAAGCAGATTTACGAAACTGTTCTGACGGCCCGCAGCGGGTTGGGTCATGAGGACTTGGCCGCCTAACTAATGTCCTGCCTGTCCTTCCGTCACGCTTTGACAGGGACTTGTACACAGCTAATGCCCCATTGGGCACTAAAGTCGTGATAAGGCTGTGGCCATCTTGCCGGGCCCGCACTGATCTTTTGCGGCCGTTAGAGCTGCAACGACTCAATAGAGGCTGTCGATCTTTGGTGGTTTCTGGGTGGGTTCATGTACATCGGGAGTGAGCAGGCTACGAATATTAATAGATATACATCTTCAAAATCTGCGATCTAGGATTTACAGCTAAAGTAATCCCGTGCAAGGAGTTGATTCTAAAAAAATAATGAAACGGAGCCAGGGTTGCTTCTCAGATCAAATGCATATAGATTCATCAACTCTGAAATAGAAATCACGAAGAAAGGATAGAGCTCCATGTCGAATAACAACAACAGAGTACTCGGCCGCCTCGGTGCGCACGAACTGACTCCGGAACAAACCCAGCAGGTTTCCGGAGGACTCCCTACCCTTTTTAGCCGGATTGTCACGGGAGCGGCGCCTCATCAAGATTTGATTAACGATATCTAGATGCCAAATAGGCGCTAAAATCAGTGCCGTTCAAGGCGGATGACGCTTCAAGGTTATCCGCCTTCATACTTGTCCGCTAAGGCGTTTTCAGTCTAAAGCGTATCCAGGAATTTAGTACTAGGACCCGGTTTCTTCCGTCGAAGGAAGCATCAGGGAAGCGCCTCCCACAACGATTCGAAAACACTGAAATTGCTACAGAAACGAAAATGAAAGTAGTGGTATTTGCCAACGAGATGGACAATCACGTAGCGCCGATCCGATGGGCGTTGCAGCAGGCTGGCTATAGCGTCTACTGTTGGGGAGGCCTCACTTGGACTGAAGTGGGGCAGGTGTCGCTAAGGCTCCATCAAGATCCAAGTGTGACCTTGGGGAAACATTGCTTAGAGCCCGGTGACACAGTATGGCTCCGCCACCCGGATCAACCGGAATTTGGGCCCGGAAACGGTGACCGTTCCACGCCACCTAGTTCGCACTACGACTCTTTCTTTTCGAGCGCGGCCGCAATGATCGAAATGCAGCTGGTCCGCTGCATCAATCCTTATTCTGCTTCGCTGCTGCTCAGAAACAAGGCCGTTCAATTGCATTATGCGCAGATATCGGGCTTGAGGATTCCGGCAACCCTCATGTCTAATTCCCCGGGTGCGGTCCGACGTTTCTTCGAGAACGGTCACAACGTCGTCTGCAAGCCCTTTGCGTCTCACGCTTGGCAGCAAAACACAGGCTGCACCTCGGTCGCGGGAGCTTTTGAGCTAAGCCGCGAGCAGTTGCCTGACGATGAAGTCTTTACTTTTGCACCGGCAATTTTTCAGCAAAGAATAGCCAAGAGCTTCGACGTTCGTACGGTGCTCATGGGACAGGCCGTGTATTCGTTCGCTCTGCGCACGGCAAACGGGGCGCTGGATTGGCGGCCACAGGCCGCCTTTGGAGAAATTGTCGTGGCTCCCGTCGCAACGCCTGCGGATGTGGAGACGGCCCTCCTGGCCTTTGCTCAGAAAACCGGTGTTTGTTTTGGCGCGATCGACTTCGCCGTAGATGCAAACGGCGCGTGGTGGTTCTTGGAAATCAACGAGCAAGGCCAGTTCCTGTGGCTAGATCAATTCCATCCGGCAGCGCGGCTCCAGCAGAAGTTTTGCAGCTTCCTTACCTCTCCCAAGAGCTCACGCGAAAGCCTGGAAGCGCGAGACCATCTCTTTCCTTCATTGCATGAATATGAAAGGTCGGCAGAAAAACAAAAAGCGGATGAACAATTCGCCGCGATCATGGCCGAGTCGCGCTACGGGACCCGCGAATCATGAACCTTCGCTGTGAAGCACCGTAGTTCCCTGCAACAGGCGCTTCCAACCCGATTTACCGCGCACTTGGTAAATCCAGGTCAGACGATTATTCTGAAGCGTGATTGCAACCCAAACCGAAACCGCCAAGCCCCCGGTCCGGAGATTCTCCCTCAAGGTATGGATGCGATTGGGCGCGATTGGGCTGGTGCTTCTTTGGCTGGTTGGCGTGCTGTTCCTGGTAGCCGCAAAGTGGATCGATCCTCCGACGACCGCGGTGCACATAGAACGCCGCTTGCAGGATTGGATTCATCACAAATCACCTCGCGAACGATACAAGTTCGTACCCCTGCGTCAAATCTCGCTCGATTTCCAGCACGCGGTAATCGCAGCGGAAGACGCGCGCTTTTATGAACATCACGGATTCGATTGGCAGGCCCTGGAACTCGCCGCTGAAAACGATCTGGAAGGCGGACGCATTCGCGGAGGCTCCACCCTGACGCAGCAACTGGTAAAAAATCTGTTCTTTGGAACAAGTCGCTCCATTCTCCGTAAGGGTGCCGAGTTCACGCTCGTCCCGGTAGCCGAATTGGTTCTCGGCAAGCGGCGCATTCTTGAGCTCTATCTGAATGTAGTCGAATGGGGTCCCGATGTTTATGGCGCGGAGGCGGCAGCCGGCTACCACTATCAGACCTCGGCTCGAAATATTGACCGCGAAAGAGCAGCCAGGCTCGCCGCAATTCTGCCGCTGCCCCTCAAACGGAAGCCAGATCGCATGAATCGCTATAGCGAGCTTATCCTCGAGAGAATGCGCCAGATGGGTTGGTAATCGGTAGCCGGGCAACACATTTCCGGGCTACACATTCTTGGGAACATCTGAAGCCGTTTTAAATACAACCCAGTGCGATCCCATATTCTGCAAGATTACGCTTGAGTTCCTGCCGTGAAACCGTCACAAGATATCCTCCCGTGAATCTTATATCGTCGGATACTTCATGCATGACGAAGGAGGGAGGCACCAAGGCCGATGCTTCCGCGGCAGAATCGAACTCTGCTTCTGCCAGGACCAAACCGCTCAACCCATCTTCGAACACATCAATCCCGAAGGGCGGCACGCTATGGCGGGTCTTTGTGAGCACCTTCGCCGGTAGTTGAGCGAATACATCAAATTCATCGTTCGTGATGTATATGGTCGTGATAAAGCCTTGCTGGGCTCCTTCTGTTCTGCCTGCAAGCTTTTGGGTGAGTTTGAAGTGCACTTGGCCATCGCTGTCCCTTTGCTGCCGCAAGCGCAAGGTAGTGCCCTCAATGTAGCGATCGCGAATGTGTCGCACCCGTGTAACGATGGTCTCGTCAGGGAAACGGTCGAGGAGGAAACGCCGTTCCCGTTCGATTCTTGCGTATTTGTGCTCGGCAGGCATGCCTCTATTCTCCGCCAAGTCCTGGTTACCGGAAACTCGAGCAAATCACCTCTACTCTTGATTCTTTCCATGAATTGATCGTTCCGATAAGCTCCACTACAATCACTGGCCATCATCTGGTTCGGAACTCTGATCAAGTTTCCACAAAGCATTTTCATAGGAGAGCATGTGAACAATCGGAAAATAGCCGGGATTGCATTGTTAATCGTCTTCTTCGGAGTGCTGCCCGCGTTTGCGGCCTCCTGCGAGAGCTTGAGCGGTCTCAAGCTTCCCGATACCACAATCACCTCGGCTCAGAATATGGCCGCGGGCAGCTTCACTCCGCCGAGTCCCGGAAATCAGCCGGTACCTGCGCTATTCAAGAATCTTCCTGCTTTTTGCCGCGTGACAGCGGAGGTAAAGCCCACGAGCGACTCTGATATCAAGCTGGAAGTCTGGATGCCGCAGTCGGGCTTCAACGGCAATTTTCGTGGCGAGGGCAATGGCGGCTTTGCGGGGGCTCCAAATTATCCGAGTATGGCGGACGCGGTGAATCGCGGTTACGCGACTGCCAGCACCGATACCGGCCATAGCGGAAGTGCCGTAGACGGAAGTTGGGCTCTTGGCCATCCGGAAAAGGTCGTCGATTTCGGCTATCGCGCCGTTCACGAAATGACGGTGAAAGCCAAGGCCATCATCCAGGCGTTTTATGGCCAAACGCCGCAACATTCCTTTTTTGCCGGCTGCTCGAATGGTGGACGACAGGGGCTGATGGAGGCGCAGCGTTTTCCCGCCGATTACGATGGCATCCTCTCCGGCGCTCCTGCCGCCTACTGGACCAAAACTTTTTCGGCATTCATCTGGGACATCCAGGCCCTGCAAAGTGATGCCGAAAGCTATATTCCCTCCAAGAAGGTTCCGGCAATCGCAGCGGCTGTAGCGGCTGCTTGCGACGCCAATGATGGAGTGAAGGACGGCGTACTCAACGATCCCCGCTCCTGCCATTTCGATCCCGCGACCATTGTCTGCAAGAGTGGTGAGTCCGATAGCTGCCTGACACCCAAACAAGCCGTTGCGTTGAAAAAAGTCTATGAAGGCCCGCGCGAGCATTCTGGGAAGCAGTTCTTTCCCGGTTTTGAGCCGGGTGGCGAGGTCGGCCCTGGCGGCTGGACAACTTGGTTCACAGGACCTGCCCCGGGCAAAGATTGGCAGGCCGTATTTGCCGAAGGCTTCTTCAAGAACATGATTGCCAGCAGTGAGCCTCTCGATTTGAAAACGGTCAAGGTTCAGGACGCCATCAAGCTGGCCGACGACCAGCAGGCGCGCAACTTCAACGCCGATAATCCCGACCTGGCAGCCTTTGCCAAGCATGGCGGGAAGCTCATTATTTACCATGGCTGGAGCGATGCTGCCCTTCCGCCCGTGGGCAGCATTCAATACCTGGAAAGCGTGGAAAAAGTGATGGGCAAAAAGTCGGCGGAGAGCTTCGTGCGCCTCTTCATGGCGCCCGGAGTGCAGCATTGTGCTGGAGGCCCCGGTGCGGATTCCTTCGGCCAATTGGGGAGAGCCGCGGCGAACGATCCGGAACATGACATCCGCTTGGCGCTGGAAGCCTGGGTGGAAAAAGGTGCGGTGCCGGACAAGATCATCGCCGCAAAACTGGTCAACGACGAAGGTGGCGGAGCCCACGCCGCCGTCACACGCCCACTATGTGCTTATCCACAGGTTGCAAAATACAAGACCAGCGGCGACGACAAAGACGCAGCTAACTTCACTTGTTCGGCGTCCGCCAAATAAATCCAGGGACTAAATTGGCTTTGTTTGAGTGCGCAGATAAACGAGTACCCCTCGGTGATCCGCCCGATCAAAAAAAGCGGGGCCGGCGTTCCCGGTCCCGCTTTATTTCTGTAGCGTCACAAGGCTGGATAGCAGGGTATCGAAGCTGCCGACGGTGATCTTGTCCACCTTCTCGGCGATCTTCTCCAGCGTCTCCATTTCCTTGAGCCGTACCAGCAGAGGGTTGTTCTCCATCAGCCTGGCTGTGTTCAGGAGCGAGCGGGTAGCCGCGGTTTCCTCGCGGCGGCGGATCAGGTTAGCCTGAGCCTGCTTCTCCGCCGTCACTACCTGGTTAAGGATCTCGCGCATCTCGCCCGGCAGAATGATGTCCTTCAACCCCATGTTGCCCACGAACACGCCCACGGTCTCCGCTTCTTTCCGGACTGTCGATGCCACCGACTCGTCGATGTCCACCTTCTCCGCCAGGATCTCTTCCAGCGTGCGACGGCCGAGGGTCTGGCGAACGGCCAACTGCAGTGTGCGGTACAGGTACTCCGCATAGTCCTTGACCGCTTGCCTAGCCTTGACTGCATCTGTGACGCGATACTCGGCCCAGACATTCACCCGGATCGACACCTTGTCCTGGGTCAGAATCTCCTGCCCCGGAATCTCTAGTGTCTGCCAGCGCAATTCCACGACATCAATGCGGGGAGCGCCAGCGGCGTTCCAGAAGCCATAGAACCCCGGCTCAAGAGCGCGGACGAAACGGCCCTCAAGGTACAGCAGGCCCGTCCTTCCGTCTTCCACCTGCGCGAAGGTTGCGCCGGAAGAGGCCCCCAAACGCGCGAGGGCTGTAGCCAGTTTGGCTGGAACATCCGGATTCGTTTTTACTTCAATGACTTCCGCCGTTACAGTTACCGGCTCCTTCCAGAATAGTATCCGCTTGCCGGGACCGACGACGCGCGCTAACCTGCCGTCGAAGTACACTACGGCTACTTGCGTGTCGGAAGTCTCTACAATCGTGAAGTACCGGTTCGCCATTGTTTTGTTCTGTACCGCCAGATAGTCGGACCAAGTGCTTTCAAAGGCGGTTGCCTTCACGTCGTGGATTTCAAATTCGAGGTTGCGGTCGAAAGTCCAGAACCAGTATCGCCCTGGTTCCAGAATGCGCTCAAAACGGCCGGCGCGAGTCACCAGTACCCGGTTGCGGTCGCCCACAAGAATGCGACGAATCAACATTTGCCCTATACCTCCTTTGTTACTTTTTTCGGGCGATCTTCTGTTTAGCGTTTAGACAAGCGTCCCGGACCACTCTCCACGACTGGATGCAGCGGTTCGTCCCTCATAGCTCTTCTGTCTCGCAATGTCGCCCACGCGGTTCTGCGGCGCTCAACGCGCTTGTGCCGCAGGCACACGAGGCTACCGGTGCGATTCGGAATACGAGCAGTTTCGGGGAAGAATCGGGGCCGCAAAGTCGCCACTTTTCTTTTTCCGGTTCCTGACTGCTGAACCGGAATCAGAATCGCAGGAGCATGGTCCGGTTCACTTTATTTCAGGCGCTGTTTTCAGCAGCGTTGGACGGAAAGCGGGAATCGAACCCGCGACAAACAGCCTTAAGAGCTGTTGCTCTACCGTTGAGCTATCTCCGTGGTGGAAGGCGCCGTTGACCGCCGGCACATGGTACCCGAGCGGGCCCACGCCAGCGAGGTATCTAGAACCCCAACTTTTGGCAATCATGGCGAATAACCTCCCATTTAAGTATGCAGGAACTTACGATGGCTGTCAACTAGAAACAGAGAAAATGCTGTAGAGTTGAAGTATGTCTAAAACCCGCGTTAGCTCTTTTAGTGTATCCCTCGATGGATACTCTGCCGGTCCCCTCCAGAGTCTGGAGAATCCTCTTGGCGTTCGCGGCCCTGAGTTGTTTGAATGGTTTTTTGCGACTCGTACCTTTAGAGAGATGTATGGCCCGGAAGGCGGCACAACCGGTGTCGATGATGACTGGGCGCGTCGAGGAATGGAAAATATCGGTGCCTGGATTCTAGGGCGCAATATGTTCGGGCCTGTGCGCGGCCCTTGGCCGGATGAATCATGGAAGGGATGGTGGGGCGAGGAGCCCCCATACCACGTGCCCACATTCGTGCTGACCCACCATGCGCGCCAGCCGCTGGAAATGAAGGGCGGTACAACATTTCACTTCGTAACGGATGGCATTCACTCGGCGCTGCAGCGCGCGAAAGAAGCGGCGAAAGACAAAGATGTGCGGATCGGCGGCGGCGCTGCGACAATCAGGCAATATCTCAGCGCCAAGCTCATCGATGAACTTCACCTCGCATTTCGTCCCGTGCTCATGGGCTCAGGCGAAAATCTGTTTGCCGGCCTCGATATGGCATCGCTTGGCTATTCTTATGCCAGCCACGTCTCTACGGAGCAGGTGATGCACGTGATCCTGAAGAAATAGGGATGAGAGCTATCTTTCCAGACGGGCATCGATGGCAGCGGCATCGATGCCGTACCCCTTAAGATTTTTTCAAGATAAGAAAGTTTCTCGCGCTGTAGTATTTGTTTGTCGGAGGCCATTCGAGGTTCAGGAAAGCATCCTGCAATTCTGTCCACACCTCGTTGTCAAGAAGTACCTCTGAGACTTTTTGCCGGTCTCCAATGCTGCAGTAGAATGTTCGCACCCAGTGTAGGTCGCCTTCCAGCGGCAAACTCTTGATCATCCCCTCCGTCAAGAGAGATGCGTCATCAGGAATAGGAATTTCCTCGCCGCCGGTTGTCCTGCGAACATAATCCCCAATGTATGCATTCCACGTGGCTCCGTTGATTTGCCATTTCTCCACCGTTACCTGATCGGGATCAAGACAGTTCCAGAATGCCGCCAGAAATACATGTAGGGAGCTGTTGCAGAAATTATCAATCGCATCATTGGTGGCTTCCCGCTTATCTTTACCCATTCCCGCGAAGCACTCGATCAGCGTTCGTTCCGCGCTAACGCGAAGTTCTATATCCAGACGGGTGGTATCCTGGCGCCCTGAATCGTGAAGGCAAGCGCGTATCCCCGGCAGGTTACCGTCCACTAAGACCCATTCCTTATAGAGAGAAGTCTCCAAGCCGTGGGCACGCAGAAAATTGTCCATGACGTGCTGAAGCTGGAAATAATCTGGGGCGCTATCTTTTCTATCCACCGGTTTCTTCCGTTTCCTCTTGCGGATTTTCCTTTCGTATCCATGGTTCTCCAACTTTGGCCCGTTCGGCGTACCAGCCCAAAGGTAGGTCCGCCAATTCACCTAGGCTGGGATCGCTGTCGACTGGATGGTGAAAGCACGAAATTACCGGCCCGCCTCCGTCCGACATGCTGTCGCCCAGGAACTGCCATGCGCCATCTTCAGCGTCGTGCGACACGTAAGTTACAGGTTCCGTTCCGTTGTGGACGGTCTCAGAGAGAAAAACTCGCGTGTGCGGAGGGTCTGGAAACTTCCAATTAAATAGACTGCTGGAGGGATCGGCTGATGCCCAAAACTCCTCCTCCACCCTCGTGATGGGAGCAGTGGGTCCCATCAGTGGCTGCTCAAAGGCTTTATTGAAGCCCTTGTCCTCCGGGAATCGATTTTCGAGATCGGGATACACAGCTTGCAACACCGGAAAATCAATGCCGTCGTAGTACCAAATAGCCCACCCCATCAGATGCTTGATCCACTTTGGGTCTACCGGGCGGAACTCGCAATCAACTTCGCCGACGAGATCGTGGTGCCTTCCTTGGGTGAGATCCATACCGGCCCGCAAGAGCTCCACTGCCTGATTCAGGGCGAAGTGCGCCGTTTCTGGCGGTAGTCCGACCGTAATAATCTCCGGTTGGCCGCTCGTATCAAAAGCTCCGATCGTATAAGACCAGCCAAACCCGTAGCTCGTCCGCTTGACGCTCACAACCGAGCAGCCATACTCTTCAATATGACTGATAGTTCGTTCATCTTGTTCGTTCAACTCGATAGAGCGGAAGTGCTTGGTGCGCGCTGTTTCAAAATTCTTCTTGATAGGGGGCATCAACGTACCTTGGTCTCGCCGCTTCAACGAACAAATCGACTGACCATAGTTCAGGATTTTGGCTTACTTGGATTAACGATAGCTTCTCACAAATGTGGTCGCCTTGCACCGCATTGTCCTTCAGTGCAGTCGTAGAATTGCAGATGAAACACAAAGAATCGCGTTCGTGATCTTGAAAACTCTCGATTGAAAAGATGTCCTCGTCTCGCTTGATTATTTTCGGCGGCCTGCCCGGAACTGGAAAAACGACGCTCGCCCGTACCTTGGCATCTGAGCTTGGCTCCGTGCATCTGCGAATCGACTCGATTGAGGAAGCGATCCGGCACGGTATGCCGATGACCGTATCTCTTGATAAGGCGGGCTATCGAGTCGCCTATGCGGTAGCTGAAGATAATCTGCGCATCGGCCGTACCGTTATTGCCGATTCTGTGAACCCCTTGTCGATCACGCGGGATGCCTGGTTGAGCGTTGCGCATCGGGCGCAGGTGGAAGCGGTTGAGATTGAAGTAATCTGCTCGGACCCGGTGGAGCATCGGCGGAGGGTAGAATCGCGCACCTCAGATATCGTTGGCCTGAAACTTCCTACATGGGAGGAAGTAATTCTTCGTGAATATCATCCCTGGCAACGCGAGCACATCGTTGTTGATGCTTCGAACCGGAGCGTCGAGCAAAGCATCCGCATTCTTCGGCAAGCGCTTCTGCACCTCAAAAAATAGCAGAACGAATAAGGCGATCTTTTCTCAGACTTAACGTCCCGCATGCCATGCTATGTTTTGCCTTGATTCGGTCTTTCCCGGTCAAGGAACGCAAGCCCTGCAGGTGTTATCTTCACCATGCAGCCAGCCTCAGTCTGCCCCTTTGTAATGAAACCGCGATCGTTGGCCTCTTCCCACACTGGCAATTTAGGACATGACGTTCGCCACGCATCCATCACGTCTTCGTATCGCTGATCGCCTCTGGCCAGCCATTCAAGAAGATCGAGGAGGAGGCTCGTAATGCCGAGACTTTCAATCGTCGCGTCGCTCATCATTCCCTCCGCTGCTTTGATGCGCAAACCCTATTGTCAATGCTAGTCCGGGCAAAGACTCTCGTCCACCTTGCCGTGAGACGAAAAACCCGTCGGAAGAAGAGTTGCTGCCGAAGGGGCCTCTTGGCAGTCGCTTTTCAAGTCCGTGTCGCGCGGCTAGACTTAAGAGATAAGGGCGGATCGCACCTATGTTCCACAAAGGTATTTTTAGCTCGCCGCCAATTCCCTTGGAGTTGGATTCTGAAGGAACCGACTTCAAACGTGCTGATATCGAAGTCCTCGGACTCGATCAATCGGGTGCCTCTTTTGAGGGCCGCATCTTCCTGAACAATCCCGGGGCAAACCTTGATACGCCTACCACACCGGAAACCGGATACGCAGGGGCGTTTCATGTCTACGGATATGGAACGTGGCCATCCGATGTGGGCAAGAACCGAGAGACACATCTTGCCGACTCCGAGCGCGTCCGTGCTCCCATCCATAAAGTTGTGATCGCCACGGAAGCATTGCGCCGCGCCGCCGCCCAAAGCCGCCAGGTCACAGTAACAATTGTGCCCGTCTACCCAGGGAATCCGCCTCGTGACGCAGCCGCAGGCATGAAGTTGGAGGGCGTCCGCATTGTCATGCATTAAAGAAACGTAAGTTTCAAGACACTTTGAGATTGTTCGGTAGCGCCCGCAGCCCCGGCAGCCAAGAGATAATTTACAGAAGTTCCAAAACGGGACTCTATCGTGTCATCCACAGTGGTGATCCAGGCATTTGGCCTTGACTCCACGATTGCCCCAGCATACGTTACGCACATGTGAGTTCCAGGAAGGTGCAAAACGCCCATGGCCAACGGTCTCACGATCCGCAGCAGCATTGAAGGACTCGAAAACACTCCTGGCGGGTTGGACGCTCTTCGCGACGCGTATTCGAAAATGCAGCAAATTTCAGACAACCGCGGCTGGCTCTATTGGTCCGGCATCCATGGATTTCCTCAATATATGTGCTGGCACCACGGTCGGGTTGGCATGGGCGATGCGGTTCCTTACAATCTATTTCTTCCCTGGCACCGGGCGTACCTGCTCTATTTCGAGCATACGGCGCGCGATCAAAACAATGCGGTAGCCCTCCCCTGGTGGGACTGGACCTCGCCCAATTCGCATCAGGTTGGGATTCCTAAATCGTATTCCGACGCGCAGGCCGGAGGTGGCAATAACCCTCTTGCCGCAGGACCGATGCCTGCAATGCCCCCAGATGGTCCGCGATCCACCACTCGCAATCCCGACGATCCTGGAAATCTGCCGACTCCAGATGATGTCAACGGTTTGATGTCCCTCGGTAATTTTGTCGATTTCACCACCCAGCTTGAAGACCTGCATGATCGCATCCACGGTTGGGTCTCGGGTGACATGGGCGTCGTGGCGACCTCTGCGTATGATCCGATTTTTTGGGCGCACCATTGCATGATCGATCGAATCTGGTATCTGTGGCAGCTTCAGAATGGAGTCAACAGCATTCCCGCGGACTACCTGGATAAGCCATTGGCCCCATTTGCGCTCACCGTTCGGGACGTGCTCGATGTGAACCGTCTCGGCTACGACTATGCCCAAACGTTCGTTACGGTCAATGCATAGAGGAGAAGGAAGGCTGTAGCCATGGCTCAAAACAAGAATGCGAGGTCGGTTGCGGTTAAAGCGGCGAAGCAGCAGCCTAAGGATCAGCCGAAAAAGCCTGCCAAAATCTACGTTTCGTCCAAAATCGCCATCGACCCTCTGAAGCGACGGTTCCACCGTGCGGACATTGTTTTTGAAGGCGTCGATCACTCCGGCGTCTCTTATGAAGGCCGCGTTTTTCTGAATAACGAAAGTGCCGGTCTAAAGACGCCTAAGAATTCCAAGAACGGCTATGCCGGATCGTTCCACATCTTCGGGCATGGAGGATGTTTCGGCGATGTTGGGCATTGCGAAGTCCGTGGCCTTCCCAGGACCTACGATCCACGTCCAGCCCATGCACTCACACCGGCCCGTAAGGTGGTAATTGCCACCGAGGCTCTCCGGCAGGCGGTGGCGAAAGGCAAAACGATTACCGTCACCGTAGTACCGATTGTGCGAGCGGGCACGTCCAGGTCCGACTATGAAAACGTGATCAAGTTCGACCGCATCTCCCTGGTCGCGTACACTGGTTAGGAAAGCAGCTGAAACGGGAGATCAAAAACTTGGCTGGCATGGAACTTCTTGTCTACTCCACCCCCTGGTGCCGCGACTGCCATGAGGCAAAGCGCTGGCTTACGCGCCACAACATTCAATTCAAGGAAATCAATATTGATGAGACGCCCAGCGCTGCCGACGAGATCGTGAAGCGCACGGGAAAGAGGGCTGTCCCCCAGTTTGTTCTTGATGGCAAATGGGTCCAGCCATACGAGCCGGGTGAAGGCTTCAAGTATCAGGAAATGTCGGAGCTGTTCAATGTTTCGCAGCAGTAGAGCGTTTTCAGCATAAGCTTAAGCGGGGATCAAGATCGCTGCGTGGCTTTTCCCTCCGGCAGAAGTGGCCCGGGAACCTTGATAGCCTGAAGAGCCGTCATCGCGTGTTTGCCAACGAGGAATGGAATGATCTCCGTCCTCGCTTCTTTTGGTATGCTTTTGGACAGATTGCGCCCGCAGCGTCCGAAAGCCCGGAAATCTTAGAGATTTCATCACCAGAGATTGAACACCCAGAGATTCAAGACCAAAGATCAAAGACCTTATGACGGCTACTCCTACTGAAACGGCGCAATCGCCTCCTGTCCGTCACGTCTTGCAAAATCCCGACTTCCGCTTCGTCTGGATCGGCTTCACGCTCTCCTTGTTTGGGGCAGAGTTTTCCTTTGTGGCCCTGCCATGGCTAGTGCTGCAGTTAACCGGATCGAGTGTGGCTCTTGGAACCATCCTGATGGCCGAGTCTCTGCCACGGGCCGCGCTCATGCTCTTTGGTGGTGCGGCCAGCGACCGCTTTTCCCTCCGCCAGATTCTCTATGTCACGACCACGGTCCACATGGTCGTCGTGACCAGCGCTGCCGCCCTGGTTCACTATCACGCGGCGCATCTTTGGCATCTCTATGTTCTTGCGTTTATCTTCGGTGTTGCCGATGCCTTCGGGCTTCCCGCGCGCCAGGCTTTGATTCCTTCGGTAGTCACGGAGGAAGAGCTTCCCGGTGCAAACTCTCTCATCAGTGGAAGCGCGCAGATCAGTGCGATCGTCGGGCCTGCTCCCGCGGGTGTCGTTCTGAAGATTTGGGGGGCGGCTTCCGCATTTCTGGTGGATGCCGTATGCTTCGTCGTCGTTCTTCTTGCCCTCTTTCGCCTGAAAAAGCTGCCGGAGAAACAGGGCAATTCTTTGCCCGGAATGTGGCGGCCCATTCTCGATGGCCTGCGCTACGTGGCTGCCGATGCTCCCCTGCGCTCTCTGATGCTATTGACCGCTGTTTTGAACCTTGGTGTTTCCGGCCCTTTGGTGGTTGGTCTTGCTCTTCTTGCCAAGGATCGTTTTTCTTCCGCTTCGGCCTTCGGAACAATGCTCTCGGTAATGGCGGCCGGAGCGCTGCTCGGCTCCTTAGTTCCAATTTTGACAAAGACGCACCACCATCGCGGGAGCCTGGTGCTTGCCTTCAGCGGAGTCTTAGGCATGGGCATGATAGCCATCGGCCTTTTGCATCGTCTCATGCCTGTACTGGCAATTTTGGCAGTGCTGGGTTTTGGAAACGGCCTCGTTGCTGTGCACCTGACATCTTGGTTTCAAACAAGGGTTGAGAGGAAATTCCTGGGGCGTGTCATGAGCCTCTCGATGTTCGCCTCCCTGGGGCTTACGCCGTTATCGTATCCGCTGGCGGGAGCGTTGGCACGCGTAAGTCTGGCGTTGATGTTTCTGTGCGCTGGCTTTCTCTTGCTGGTCACAACCATGGCCGCTGCTCTTCATCCGGAAGTCCGCAACATCGACTAATTTATTTTTGGCGGATTCTCGCTCCTTTGAGATCACCCCAAGAACGCGGACCCGAGGCATCAAGAAGCGTCATCCAAGAAGCGGTAATAGATCAGCTTTACCGGTTTGTGGACATCCAGTCTCCCGATTTGTCATTGGCATCCACCGCGCGAAGACTTTCGCGGCGGTGGATGCCTTTGCACGATAACTACCGGGAGTTTTCAAAAAAGCGTTTCCCGTAAAGGGACATCGCCTCTTATTTGCTGGCCGGCTGCGTCCATGGTGGCTGCTTCTTCGGAGCTGTTGATTTTTCCGGAACCTCGGGAGCTTTGACCTTCAGCTCGTTTTGATAGGTCTTCAGGATCTCGATTACCTTGGCATCGCGCTGTTGCCGGACCGGGTCTGGCACAACCCGGGTGTGGGTGACTTCACCGCGGCTGGCTGCTTTCGGAACGCGCTTGATGAACGGGACAGTGGGTTCAACATGCAGCTTGGAGGGTTTTTGCGCAGCAACCTCCGGCAAGCTGCTTGCTGCAGCGATGAACTTGGCGCGTACCCCTGCGTCAGTGATCTTCTCCGCCATACTGTGCTCCCCATCTTCGCCCTCGCGGTCGAAATGCTTAGGTCGAGTGCCGCCCGTCACGGCTTTGTGATGGCCGGCGGCGGGAACCGTGTACTCGACGGTAAATTCGCCATCCACGCCAAAGGTATTCTTCGCGTCTGCCGGACGCACTTTGACAATCGTGGCGTTGTTGGTCTGCATAAAGGATACCGAGGTTTTCGTCTGGATCCATTGCGAGACATCTATGTTTTGGATCTGTCCTTTGATGCCCGTAGCCCCTTTGGGCCATGGCAACTCAATGAAATAGTCCCCTCCAGGGCTATCCCAGAAATGTTGACCGGCAGAGGCGCAGCCGCCTTCATTTCCGCTGTTTCGCAAAAAGAAAGCCCAGTGTTGTCGGACCACCGTATCGGAAACCGCCTTGTCCTCGGTAAGTAAGGCCATGGAAAGAACCGGATGGACCTCTGTATAAGCTCCGTGCTCTGCGTCGAGCCCGATCAGGCCTGTTACCACCGCAAATGATCCCGTTCCACTGGGACCATTGAACATGGTCGAGAGTATGCCGGTGCCTTTGGACGTTCTCCCGCCGCCGGACATGATCTGCCCTTGGGCCTGTTGCCAAAACGGGCTGCCCATATTGTTGATGGTCTCCTGAGCATCGGCTTCGAGAGCTAAGGCCGTAGCCGGCTGTTTGGGATCGCCCAGAGCCACCCCGAAATTGGATTGTGTCTGGAGATGCCAGTTGTAGTCTTCATCCCACGCGCCGAAATACCAGGAGGCAAGTTCATCCCAGGTGAGCACTCCCGTATACGTGGCGATCATCCAGTTCAAATGGCCTTGTAGTGGCCACCCGCTGCAGGCCGCTCCCAGGGCCCAGTGAAGGTCTAACGTAGGACTTTGAGAAGTGCACTGCTGCGCCAGCACGCTGTTATCGATGAAAGTGCCTTCAACACCTTTTTCAAGGCCCCGCGGCCAAGTCTTGGTGATCGGGTCATTCGGTGGAAAGGCGCCCTGGCATAGGGCGACAAAATCCGGCTTCTTGCCGCCGTTTCCTGGCCTCAGTTGCCAGTCCCACGCCGGATTTACCGGTAGACCGTTAAAGTCTTCGCCAGCCACGTCCCACGTCAAATCAAAAGGTTTGCAGTGCGGGGAGCGTGTGCCAGCGAGTGGAGGTGTGCCCCCGGAAACTACCGTTACCTCTACCCATGCCGGCCCCACACCTTTGCACTGATCGGCCGTTCCATTATCGTGTCCCCAGTAGCCGTTGTCGGAGTAGTCGTCGTCTTCATATCCAAGGACCAGTGTGGGATTGGTTTTTCCGGGCTGCGGCCTGGGTACGACATACGGCTGGCAGCTCATTACGCCACCGATTCTCCGCCCTGAACTTCCAGTCACGCCCTCGAGGGAGACTGTGCCCGAGTAGCGGGTGGGTGCCTCAGGCCCGTAAGGCCAGACGTACGATTTCCAGGTTGGTCCCGATCCGCCTGTCTGAGCGCAGCCTCCGGCGCTGAATGAGACTCTATCGCCCGGCTTGAACTGAATCTGGGGAAAGGTCGTCGTTTCCTTACGCACGTTGGGCTGATCGATGCGCCAGACCTTCGTCTCCTTGCCGTCCTTAACCACATCGCTGGAGATGGAAAGGATATCGTAGGAGGTTCCATCAAGATTGGTGGACGACTTCACGCACCGCAGCGCCCCATTCACATTCCAAAGTCCAATGGCCGAGCAGCTAGCGGCATTCTCCAGGCTGGCGTTCTTCCAGATGCCAAAAAAATCCTTGCATTCGGCGCGCAACGTCGTCCCATTCATGGAAGCATTGCGGCACGATTCGAGGTAGGGGCCCATGGGAACCGGGGTCGCCGCATGAACTGCTTCTGCAGCGAGAAGAAAACAGATCGCTAGGCTCTTGAAGATGAGCCGCGTTGACAGAGTCCGGAGCCGTTGGCAGGCGTAGCGCTGCCTGCGGCTCACCCGGGAACAAGCATGAATTGTATGCATGGCCCCGCATAATACAGGAAGGGTGCATTTTGCATCTAGGGAAGAACATTGCTTCTTCCATCCTTCAAAACAACTTGCCTCCAAGCGGAACTTCTTTGGTCGGCGCGATCAAAACCACTTTTTGATTTTCATCCGGCAAGCCAAGCGTTAACACTTCCGAGAAGAATGGGCCAATTTGCTTGGGCGGGAAGTTCACGACGCAAAGCACCTGCCGGCCCAGAAGTTCCTCTTTAGTGTAGTGCTCGGTGATCTGGGCCGACGACTTTTTGATCCCAATAACGGGGCCCAAATCGATTTCCAGCTTAAAGGCCGGTTTGCGCGCTTCGGGAAAATCCTCAACCTTGGTGATCTTCCCAACTCTGATGTCGACGTTTTCAAAATCGCGATAGGAAATAGTCATGGTGATCGGGCGGTCCCTCATCATAGCTTTCTTCTTGAGTATCTAGGGTCGCCATAAAACATAAAACGAGAAGTTTGTTTATTCATTCTTTAATGTGGTGATTCTTTAATAAATTGATGAAAGTTAAGTGTAGATTGCCGCTAAGAAACTATTTCAAACAGGAAATGTCGCTTTGCCGACCATTTGCATCTGGTTGTTGGAATTCGGGATTACCTTGTAAAATTTTAAAACCTTCGAGAGAACATCCTGCTGAGATTAGAGGATTTTAGCAATTCTCGATTCTTAGCAATTCTTGATTTAGCAATTCTTAACGATCGGGCCGAGCAAACCGGAACGCAAGCCCAGCGAATGCGCGTGAGTATGAGGCTGGTTGGTCTAGAGTGGTTCCGCTCATTGGAAGAGGCCCGATGTTCACGCGTCGCCTGCAAGAACAGCCGGGAGTTTCAACGAGACTCCTCAAAATCTTAGTAGCAACCCTACGCCGTAGGCAGATTGTAAAACCGTTTTTACCGCAGTTGCAGCAGTGAGTGGGGTTTAGGTGTTCACGGGCCAATTCAATTCAGGTGGGGAAAAAGGACTGCTGGCGCTTTCAGCGGCGCAGCAGGGCGTATGGATAGCTCAGTCCTTGGATCCCGCAAGTCCCGCTTTCAACCTTGCCGAGTACATCGAGATTACCGGCTCCCTGGATCAACGTCTATTCGAAGCCGCCCTCCGCCATGTGATTGCCGAGACCGATGCCCTGCAAATTCGTGTGGTGGAGTTTTCCGAATCGGAGGATCTCCGTCACTCCGAAGTCGAACCCTTGCTTCGTCTGCATCCAGATCCGGATTGGAAGTTAACCGTCATAGATTGCAGTGCAGAGAGCGGCGCCGAAGCAGAACGTCTCGCTGAAAAATGGATGAAGGAAGATTTGGCGCGAGCGGTCGATCTCACCAACTCCGCGCCCTTTTACTACGCACTGTTGCGCGTTGGCCCGCACCGGTTCTTCTGGTACACCCGCTATCACCATCTTTGCATCGATGGCTTGAGTGGCGCGCTCATTGCTCGACGCGTAGCCGAGATTTATGTCGCGCTGGCTGAAGGGAGGAACATTTCCGGCGGATCATTTCCTCCATTGTCTTCTCTGCTGGAAGGTGAAACTGCGTATCGCGCATCAGGTCAACATCAAGCCGATGCCGCTTACTGGCGCAAGCTGCTTGCGGATCGCCCCGAGACCGTAACGCTTTCGGGAAAGCCTGCCACGAGCGGTCGCGGCTTTATTCGTGATACGCGTTTCTTAAGCGCCAGTCTTGCGGAATCCCTTCATGCGCTGGCTGCCGCCCATGGTGCGACCCTCCCACAGGTCATGGTGGCCGCCGTTGCTCTGTATGTCTATCGCATGACCGGGGCCTCCGATTTCTTGCTCGGTATTCCACTTTCGGCGCGTATCGGCCGCGAGATGCGGCAGATACCGGGAATGGTCTCCAACATCGTTCCAGTGCGGATCGTTCTGTCGGGTGGCGAAATGCCCGGTGGTGAAACGGAATCAGGAACCTTCCGAGATGGGACATTCACTGGAACACTCCCTGAAACGTGTGATGGAACATTCGCTGGAACATGTGGTGGAACGTTTAAAGACCTGCTCCGGCAGGTGAGTTCCCAGATGCGCGAGGCCCTGCGCCATCAGCGTTATCCCATGGCCATGATGCGCCGCGATCTGGGCCTCAACCCGCAGGAGCCGGATGTCTATGCCGCCGTAGTGAACGTGATGTCCTTTGCCTACGGCCTTCAATTCGCAGGGCGTGCGGCGCGCCCGCGCAATCTATCGAATGGCCCCGTGGCTGATCTTTCTTTCGTTGTCTATGACCGGCGGGACGATTCCGGCCTGCAGATCGACCTCGACGCCAATCCTGGAAACTATGCCTCTGACCGTTTGACTGCTCACCTCAAGCGCTTTGTTCGCATGCTTATGAGCCTGGCTGAAGCTGAAGCAGACGTGATGGACCGGCCTCTGCACAAAATTGTTGTGGTTTGCGGCGAAGAACGGCGCGCTCTCTTGGACGACTTCAACGCCACTGCGCAAACCGTGCCGCAAGCAACCCTGCCGCGCCTCTTTGAAGAGCAGGTGGAGCGCACTCCTGGCGCTGTCGCGTTGATGGCTGGGCGCGAGTCCTTGGCTAATGCCGAATTGACGTATGCGGAGTTGAACGAGAGATCGAATCGCCTAGCGCGCTACTTGATTCGATTGGGCGCAGGGCCTGAAAAATTCGTTGGCATTTTTCTAGAGCGGCAAGCCGCCATGCTGGTCGCGATGCTCGCAGTGCTAAAGAGCGGTGCCGCTTATCTGCCGCTGGACCCCGACTATCCTGCGGCTCGTCTCGAAGGCATGTTGCAGGATGCTGCGCCGGTTCTGGTTCTTTCGAGCCGCGCGCTAAGCCCTCGCTTAACCTCCGCTTCGCGAGTGATTCAACTGGATGCCCCCGAGATCGTGGCCGCGCTTGATACTGTTGGTGCAAATAATCTTGCCGAGTCCGAACGCATCTCGCCTTTGCTCCCGAGCCATCCCGCGTATGTGATCTATACTTCCGGATCCAGCGGAAGGCCCAAGGGTGTTGTTATCGAACACCGCAACACTGCCGCATTTGCGGCGTGGGCGCGCAGCCGGTTCACCGCGGAAGAGTGGGCAGGTGTTTTGGCGGGTACTTCCATCTGTTTCGATCTCTCTGTATTTGAGTTGATCGTACCGCTTACCTTTGGTGGTACGGTCATATTGGCAAGTTCACCCGTCAATCTCCCCGACCCTTCCACCGCTCGCAACATACGGCTCATGAATACCGTGCCCTCTGCAGCGCGGGCGCTTTTGGATTCCGGTAATCTGCCTGCAAACCTGATCAACATCAACCTAGCCGGTGAGTCTTTGCCCGGCTCGTTGGTGCGGAGCCTTTATCAAACCACGGGAGTGAAGAAGGTCTATAACCTCTACGGTCCCTCGGAAACCACCACCTATTCCACCGCTGCGCTCTGCGGCAACGATCCGCTTCCAGCGCAGGAACCTTCGATCGGCGGTCCTATCTGGAATACGCAAGCCTATGTGCTCGATCGATTTTTGGAGCCTCTACCGATCGGTGCCACAGGTGAGCTTTATATCTCCGGATTAGGCCTGGCGCGTGGATACCTGAATCGTCCGCCCCTTACTGCTGAAAGGTTCATTGCTTCTCCTTATGGTGCCGCCGGGTCACGCATGTACCGCACCGGAGATTTGGCCCGTTGGCGTAGCGATGGCGAGATGGAATTTCTAGGCCGTAGCGATCAACAGGTAAAAATTCGCGGCTTCCGCATCGAGTTGGGTGAGATCGAGGCTGCCCTTTCCGCAGAACCCGATGTGGCCCAGGCTTTGGTAGTCGCTCGCGAGGATAGTGGCCGTGATGGCGGCAGTGAAGGGAAGCGTCTCGTAGCCTATCTGGTTCTGAAAGTCGGCGCAGCCCTGAACGGTGCTGGCGCGCGCCAAGGCCAATCGCTGCCGTATGAATATGAGGAGCACTTACGCGCGAGTTTGCGTCGTAGGCTCCCCGAGTATATGGTACCTGCCGCCTTCGTCCTGCTCGATGCGCTGCCGCAAACGCCCAATGGAAAAGTAGATCGCCGGGCGCTTCCTGCTCCGCAAGGTCCCCGGCAGGAGTATCGCGCGCCGCAAACGCCGGAAGAGCGTTTCCTGTGTGAGCAGTTTGCCGAACTTCTTTCCTCCGAGCGCGTGGGCGTCCGCGTGGGCATCGAAGATCACTTCTTTCACCTCGGTGGACACTCCCTTACGGCCATGCGTCTCGTCGCTCGGCTGCGATCGGCTTTTGGAGTTGAGATCGGCCTCAAGCAGATTTTTGATGCTCCCACCGTCTCTCAACTTGCCTCTTTCGTTCAGAAAGCGAAGCGCGCGGGCGAAAAGTTGGAGCAGGCGGAACGGGCAGATCGTACCGGGCCTCTGCCTCTCTCTTATGCCCAGCAGCAGCTCTGGTTCCTCTATCGAATGGAAGGGGCCTCCTTCACCTATAACATTCCGCTGGCCTTACGCCTTCAGGGTGAATTGGACGTTGCTGTACTGAAAGAAGCTCTCGCCGATGTTGTGGGTCGTCACGAGATTCTACGAACCGTCTTTCCCGAGATCGACGGAATTCCTTATCAAAAGGTTTTCTCTTTTGCTGAGGCTCGCCTCGCGATTCACGAAGAATCGGTCGATGAAGCTAATCTGGCTCCTCGCCTCGCAGCGGCAATTTCTACAACGTTTGAACTGAGCTGCGAAATACCACTCCGGGTCTGGCTGTTCCGGTTGCAGCCCCAATCGCATGCATTGCTGTTCCTGGTGCATCACATCGCCGGAGACGCCTGGTCCCTCGGTCTGCTGGCGCGAGACTTCAGTGCGGCCTACTCCGCGCGGAAAAGGGAAGCGAAGCCTGATTTAGTTCCATTGCCCTTCCAGTACGCGGACTTCGCACGATGGCAGCGAAAATCGTTGGGGGACGACCACGATCCCAATACCCGCCTGGGTCGTCAGATGGCCTTTTGGCGCAGAGCCCTGGCCGGTGCTCCCGAAGAGTTGAATCTACCTGCCGATAGGCGTCGCCCCGTTACTCCCAGCTATCGTGGGGCGATCATTCCGGTACAGATCGAAGCACAACTTCACCGGGCTTTCCTTCAGCTTGCGCGCAGCTCGGGAGCCAGTTTGTTTATGGTGCTGCAATCCGCTTTCGCAGCCACACTCTCACGGCTCGGTGCAGGCGACGATATTCCCACCGGCACCCCGGTTGCGGGCAGAGGAGATCGCAATCTCGACGATCTGATCGGGCTGTTCGTCAACACCTTGGTCATGCGGACCGATGTGTCCGAAGTCCCCTCCTTTAATCAATTGGTCGCGCGTGTGCGAACCTTCGCGCTCGAAGCCTACGAAAATCAGGATCTGCCCTTCGAGCGGCTGGTGGACGCGTTACAGCCCACGCGATCGCTCTCCCGCCATCCGTTGTTTCAAGTGATGCTCGTTTTGCAAAATGCCCCGGAACGCAGGTTGGAGCTACCAGGGGTTGCAGCCAAGCAGGAACCAATCGCCGAGAACGTCGCGAAGTTTGACCTCACCCTGGTCCTCGCGGAGCGCCTGGGAGTCTTCGGGGCGCCAGAGGGTATCCAAGGCGGTCTGGAATACAGTCTGGATCTGTTCGACGAGCAAACTGCCGCCATGATCGCCGGATGCTTCCTGCAGTTCATACGCGAAGCCGTGAAGCATCCCGAAGTTGCTCTGCATAGCCTTGACCTGCTTAGTGAGGAAGCTCAACGGCAAATCATTGAAGACTTCAATGCCCCTGCAGCGTTGGTCGGCATTCCGATGGAACGCCTTGCGGCCAAGACTGTGGTAGCCATGTTCGAGGAGCAGGCAACCAGGACTCCGGAAGCCGTTGCTCTGCTGCTGGCCGGCTCGGAGCAATTCTTAACGTATCGTGAATTGAATGGGTATGCGAACCGCCTGGCTTACGAGTTAATCGAACGAGGTGTTGCACCGGAGAAATTGGTAGGAATCTGCTTCGACCGCTCGTTGGAGATGGTGGTTGCACTATTGGCCACCTGGAAAGCGGGTGGCGCGTTTCTTCCGCTCGACCCCGAATATCCGGAGGCGCGTCTAGCGGACATAATCGAGGACTCCGCGCCCCTCATTGTCATCACCAACCAGGCTCTGCAGTCGCGTCTCCCGCGATCCCTCTTGCAATCTGATGACTCAGCCACAGCGTCTGCGGCACCCTCTAGTTCGTTTCAATTGATTTCACTTGATTCCTTGGCCTATTTCGAAAACCGCTCCGAAATCAATGTGAAATCAACTTTAACCCCTCGCCATTCTGCTTATGTGATCTATACCTCCGGCACCACCGGCAAGCCGAAAGGTGTCGTGGTGGAACATGCCTCCCTGGCAACCAAGATAAGGGGTATTACTGCACAGTTAAATATTGGCCCGGCAACGCGGTTCGCCGTAATGACCTCGTTGAGCTTCGATCCGCTTTTGGAAGATTTGTTGTGTCCTATCTGCGCGGGCGGCGCGGCGGTTTTGGTGCCCAACGAGATTCGCCAGGACCCGCAGCTCTTTGCGAATGAAGCCAGCCGCTTGAATTTGACCATTGTCAACGGCAGCCCCAGGTTGATCGAAAGGCTCTTCCCGGAAGGGAAGTTTTCGGTGCGCCTGGATGCCTTGATCGTGGGCGGAGACGTCTTTCCTCCGGTGTTGGCAGATCGGCTGTTGCAGGGTGGGTGTGCCCGTCGGATTCTGAATTTTTATGGGCCAACCGAAGCCACCATCGATGCGGCCGCTTATGAGCTGACCGGCACAAGTGCAGAACATCGTTGGGAAACCATCCCAATCGGAAAGCCGCTGCCAACCTACCGAATTTATATTCTGGATTGCCATCTCCAGCCGCTGCCCGTCGGTGTGACTGGAGATCTCTACATTGCCGGCGCCTGTCTGGCGCGCGGCTACTTGAATCGTCCCGCACTCACGACCGAGCGATTCGTTGCCGATCCATTCTCATCGGTTGGTGGAACGCGCATGTATCGCACCGGCGACCGCGCCCGCTGGCTGAGAGATGGTTTGCTTGAGTTCGCCGGCCGCGTCGACGAGCAAGTAAAGATTCGTGGCTTCCGTGTGGAATTGGGCGAGATAGAAGCGGCCCTACAAAATCAGGAAGAGATTGATCACGCGGCGGTTGTTGTTCATGAACAGGAGCCAGGAAGAAAACAGTTGGTGGCCTACATCACGGCTGCGAACGGACAGATTCCTGCCGACGCCGCTCTGCGCAATCGCTTGAGCAAGCGTCTGCCGGAGCACATGGTACCTTCGGCTTTCGTCGTGCTGGATGCCCTTCCCCTAACCCCCAACGGTAAGCTGGACCGTGCCGCGCTGCCTGCCCCTCCGGGCAGCAGCCGGATTCGTCGTGCACCACGCACGTGGGAAGAAGAGATTCTCAGCCGCAGTATTGCCGAACTGCTTTCCTTGAAGCAGGTAGGAGTAGAAGACAACTTCTTCCATCTAGGCGGAGATAGCATTCTCTCCATTCAGTTGGTCAGCCGCGCGCGCCCTGCGGGGCTTCAAATTACTCCGCGCGATATCTTCCAACAGCAAACGGTGGAGGGAATCGCGTCTGTGGCTGTGCGGATCGCTCAGTCTTTACCAGCGCCTGGCCTCTCTCCCTCCGAGCACGCTTCTTTTGAACAGGCTCCTTTGGAACATGGAGTCGATCTGTTAGCTCTTTCGTCCGAGCAGCGCCGGAGTCTTGAAGCAAAGTATCCCGGATTGGAATCGATCCTGCCGCTCTCTCCCTTGCAGGAAGGCCTGCTCTTTCATACGCTCTACGACCAAAGTTCACCTGACATTTATACCGTGCAGCTTGGGGTTGAATTTGAAGGGCCGCTCGAAGGGGCGCTGATGAAGCGGGCTGCCGAAAGCATGTTGCGGCGATATCCGAACCTGCGCGTCTCCATCTGTCATGAGGGGCTGGCGCGTGCCGCGCAGGTTGTGCCGTCAAAGGTGGACTTGCATTGGGTAGAAGTAGATCTAAGCGGTGAAGGGAGTGCGAAACGCGAATCGCGTTACGCCAGCCTCTTGGAATCTGATCGTAATCGGCCTTTTGACTTGGAGCACGGCCCCCTGTTGCGTTTTAGCTGGGTGGAGATGGGGATGGGCAAGAATCGCCTCATCTTTACCAATCATCACGTCCTCATGGATGGCTGGTCGCTCCCGATTTTCTTCAAGGAATTGCTAGAGCTCTATCGACTTGAAGCACTCTATCGATTTGAAGCACTCTATCGACCTGAGCAAGCAGTGGGAGCCGAAGAAAAAGCCGTAGAGCTTCCGCCCGTGCGTCCTTATTCGGACTACCTGCAATGGCTTTCGCGCCAGGACCAACAAGCCTCGCTGCAATTGTGGAAGGAGTATCTCTCGGGGCTTGAAGGTGGTACCCGTCTCGCTAAGCCTGAGGATAGAAAACGTACAAGTTCATTCCGGCAATGGGAGTCGGACCTGCCTTCTGCGATCACCCATCGTTTGCAAGCCGTGGCGCGGGAGTTGGGCCTTACCTTGAGCACGGTAGTTCAGGGTTTATGGGCGCTTTTGTTGACTAGATTTGCGGGCCGCGAGGAAGTGGTGTTTGGGGTCACGGTCTCGGGACGCCCGGCGGAACTTGTGGGTGTTGAGTACATGATCGGCCTGTTCATCAACACCTTGCCGGTCCGTGTGAAAGTGAGGGCCGAAGAGCCCTTACGAGCCATGTTAGGGCGGATGCAAGAGAGCCATGCAGCCTTGCTCTCTGTCCAGAACGTTGGCCTTGCGGAGATTCAGAAGGCTGCCGGGCAAGGCGATCTTTTCGACACCATTGTAGTTTTTGAAAACTATCCACTGGATCGCTCGGAGCTGAATGAGCCGTTGCCTGGCGTCCGGGTAACGAGGATCGAGGCGTTTGAGCAAACGCACTATCCGCTAAGCCTGACCGTGATTCCCGGAGTCAAACCCTCAAGCGGCATCAGCGGCATCAATGATGCGCCGGACAACGGAGACGGCAGCGAAGCAACTCTGCAGGTGCGCCTCGAATTTGACCTGGCGAGGATTGGCGAAGAAATCGCGGACGCGATGGGCAAAGGATTGATGCGGATGCTGCATGGCTTCGCGGAAAATCCTGAAACTCCGGTGTGCTGTCTGGATATCCTGGACACGCAAGCCCGCGAGCAGATACTGAAAGAATTCAATGCGGCTGCAAATTCGTACGTTCACTCCTCACCACAGGTTACCGAGACACAGGTTGCTAAAACACAGACACTGGAAACTCGGACAACTCATAAGACCGTCGTGGAGCTTTTCGAGGAGCAGGTTGCTAGAACCCCTGATGCCACGGCCCTGTTATTGGCGGGTTCCAGCGAATCGCTCACGTATCGCGAAGTGAACGATCGCGCGAATCTTCTTGCTCGCGACTTATTTGGCCATGGCGTCGGCCCGGAAAAGCTGGTTGGAATTTGCCTGGATCGTACCCCTGAAATGGTGATTGCGCTTCTGGCAGTCTTGAAATCAGGTGGCGCGTTTCTTCCACTGGAGCCGGAATATCCTGTAGCGCGCCTCGCGGACATCATCGAAGATGCAGCTCCGGTCGTTGTAATAGGCGGCGAGGCTCTTCAATCGCAGCTCCAGCAGGAATCGCAGTCTTCCAGATCAACATCAACGCGGCTTGGCTCGATAAAGGTCATTAGGGTTCATTTTTCTTCTTCTCACAAGATTGACCCTGAAATGAACCCGAAACCGCATCTTAAGGATCTCCATCCCGCCTATGTGATTTATACGTCCGGCACTACGGGAAGGCCGAAAGGTGTCGTGGTATCTCATGCTTCGTTGGCGAACAAGATTGCTTCGCTTGGAAAGTACCTCGGGATTACGTCAGAAACCCGCTATTCTGTCATTACTTCTCTAAGCTTCGATCCGCTGCTGGCGCAGGTGTTGTGCCCTCTTTGTTTTGGTGCAGCCTGCATGTTGGTACCCGGCCATATCCGCGAAGACGCGCATGCGTTTGCCGAGGAAGCCAGGAGACTCAACCTTTCGATACTGGATGTGAGTCCCCGTCTTGCGGGAGCGCTGCTCCCGGAAGGGAAGTTGCCACTGCGTCTGGAGGCTCTGGTGTTTGGCGGTGAAACTCTACCTCCGGCACTGGCAAACAAATTACTCAAGGCCGAGGCAGCCGCCAGGATTCTCAATCTTTACGGACCAACCGAGGTCTGCATTGACGCGACCGCGCATGAACTGAACGAAAGCAACGAAAGCATTGACGAATCCGCTGGAGAAACAGTTCCTATCGGAAAGCCGCTGCCGAATTACCGCGCTTATGTTCTCGATCGATGGCTTGATCCACTGCCGGTCGGTGTTACTGGAGAGCTATTCCTGGCTGGGGTTGGGCTTGCGCGCGGCTACTTAAATCGCCCCGCATTAACCGCCGGAAGTTTTGTTGCCAATCCATTTGGTCACGGCGAGCGGATGTACCGGACGGGAGATCTCGCTCGCTGGCGGCCCGATGGTGTGCTGGAGTTTGCTGGGCGTGCCGATCAGCAATTGAAAATCCGCGG
>Ga0070734_10001208_pt1 | contig 40051 bp, 33 predicted proteins | sample Coa_R1_8_FD_66444 | JGI IMG/M metagenome (GOLD analysis project Ga0070734, IMG submission 66444) | Surface soil microbial communities from Centralia Pennsylvania, which are recovering from an underground coalmine fire - Coalmine... | ecosystem: Environmental > Terrestrial > Soil > Unclassified ...
CGGGCCAAGCAATTCCTGCGCAATCTGTTGGAAGCGCTGGTTCAGCTCGCTCCAAAAGATCTTCTGGATCGATCCTTCCGGACCCGGAACCCCGGTTGCGCTGATGCGGCTGAAGGCGCGCATCTGGTTCATGCGCATGATCTCGATCTCCGCGTAGCACTGCGCCAGCTTCTGGCGCATAATCGGGTCCTGCGCTGCCGGACGCCCATTGCGCTGAAACGAATGGGAAAGATCGATGAGCCGGTGCATGGCTCGTTTGTAGGTGACCTGAAGCCCTGCGCCAAAGGAGCCGCGCTCGTGCATGAGCGTGCCGATGGCTGCTTCCCATCCTTCATTCACCTTGCCGACGACGTTCGCTACCGGAACGCGCACGTCGTGGAAGAATAACTCGCAGAACTCGCTCTCCCCGGTCATCTGCTTTAAGTTCCGCACCTCCACGCCCCGGGTCTTCATGTCCACGAGCAGCATGGTCATGCCCTTGTGCTTGGGAGCGTTGGGATCGGTGCGCACCACCAGTTCGCACCAGTCGGCGGCCCATCCATAACTGTTCCAGACTTTCTGTCCATTCACCACGTAATGGTCGCCGTCCAGACGTCCTTCGCAGCGCAGGTTGGCCAGATCGGAGCCTGCATCCGGCTCGGAAAAGCCCTGGCACCAGATTTCCTCTGCGCTCAGGATCTTCGGCAGATAGCGCTTTTTCTGCGCCTCGGTTCCAAACGCGATAATCGTCGGTCCTACCAGGCCAAGGCCCAGGGTGTTCGCCATGGGAGGAGCTTCCGCCAGCGCCATCTCCTGCCAGAAGATGACCTGCTGCATCAGCGAGGCCCCGCGGCCGCCGTACTCCTTCTGCCACGAAATGCCCGCCCATCCGCCCTCGTAGAGCTTGCGCTGCCAGCGCTTGAGATATTCGAACCGGGCTTCGAGCGACTCTTCGCGAAACTCATCCCAGTCTTTGGGGACGTTGGCATTGAGCCATGCCCGCAACTCGTCGCGGAATTTCAACTCTTCGGCGGTCAGCTTCAGGTCCATGAGCGATGCTCCTTAAATTGGTCTCTTCATCCTCTTGCAGCGAGGTTTGCTTGCTTCATTTCCGGGTGGCAGATTCAAACGCCAGATTCGAATGCCAGCTTCGAAATCTCTAGTAAGGTTGCTGCCCGAAACGTTCTGAGAAAAGTCACTCTCTTGAAAAAACGTCGGTGTCCTCATTGAATTCGTCCGAAGCCTCGGGTTTATCCGATCCCAACTCCTCGGAGGCATGAAGAGCGCGTAAAGTCTACTGAATGATTGTTCATTCAGTCAATCGGAAACGCCACCATCGGCCTTGATTTCAGGTGGTTATCGCCCCTTTGGCCACCGATTTTTCGCCACCAATCTTAGATTAACGATCTTTGATTCTTTAATTCAAAGATAAGCTGATTAACGATAAGCTCCATCCTGTCAATTGGAGGGCGGCGGGGGAGCAGGTTCACTCGGCGCTCCGCAAGCCGCGCCCAGGCATTCAGGATTATCCGTTCCGGAGTTAGGCGTTGGTCGTGGTCTCCCACTTCCAGACTGAGTTACGGATGCAAACAAAAGCGCCGCGGCAAGGCTCGATAAGATCAGTTGACGCATGATTGCGCTCTCCTTGGGGGAAGTCGTTGTCGCTGAGAGAACCATCACAAAACGAAAGCGACGCAAGATATTACATGGAATATTGAGGAAACGGGGAAGAAACTGACTCCGGTTCAACCGGCGGTAGCCCGCATGCTCTTTTCTTCCGCTGCCTCCTGCATCACTCCGGCTAGCAAGGTGTAGCAGGCCGTCCATGCTTCTTTAGCTTCAGGCGTCCAGGCTGCGCCCAAGCCTTGCTCCAAAGTCCATAACAGGGCTTGCGCAACTGTTCCGTAGTGCTCCTTGCGCACCCCGTAGGAGGCGTGTCTCCGGCCAAGATCCTGGACAGCGGGTACGATCTCGTGGAGACGATTCAGACCATTGACGGCGGTTCCAATCATGGCCATCAGTAGGCCGCCCTGCCGTTTCATGTCGCCTTTGAAGAGGGCACGAACGGCGGGATCAAGCTCAAAGAGCTTGTTGTAGAACATTTCAGCCGCTTGATCCTTAATGGGTACCACCAACTTAAAGGTTTCCTGAACCAGTTGTTTTTGCTTCTCGTCCATTAGCGCCTCTCCGGTCTCTGCAGAATAGCGGCGAAATTATTCATCAGGGTCCGCGGGATCGTCAATGTCGTCGTCGCTCTCACTAGAGAGCGGTTTGAAGAGGGCTGTCTTAAGCAAGCCGTCGCTTACGAGATTGGCTTGATGATTTTCATTTTCGGCTTGCGCTCTTGCGAGAATTTCATCTGAAACGCCTGTTTTATCCTCGCCAGCACCCATCGTGCGTGCAGGGCATGATTGTGGTATCGCGATTCGGTAAGAACGGCGATCTCCTGTTCGAAATCCTTATCGGCGAGATGGGCCGCCAGGCGGCAGTACCAGCGGAATTCTCGTGGCGTTCGATGGTCCTGTATTCGAGTGATCACAACCTTTTGCAGCCGCAACCGCTGGTCCTTGCCTAGCGGAAATTGTCGAAGCCGCTGAATCATTTCTCCCTTCAGGTAGCCTGAACGGTAATACCATGGATCGTCTTCGAGATAGCGCACGGCCATCTCAATTCCTGTTGGGTCTCCCTTGCGTAGAAGCGACAAGGCTCGTTCGAGGCCTCCGGGAAATGCCAGTGCATCGTAGGACTCGTAATAGAGCCTGCAGGACTCATGCCAGGCTTGCCATTTCTCATCGCTTTCGTGGCGGCGCGCCCATGCGTACTTGATTTGGCGACGCAATTCGTTGAGCCTGATTGCGTTTGCCTTGAGAACACCGTTCTTTGGAAAGTTTGGATGTGCCCGCATGGCAATTTGCCTTCAGAGAACGTGCAGCGACACCCGCGTGAATCCCTCGTGCTCCCGCACATCGAAGCGCACCGGAAGAAACTCGCAGATGACTTGCATGTTCGTCAGCGCGTGCTGGTTCAACACGGTTGCTGTAAATGAGCCGCCTCCAGCCAGCGCCATCGGCAGCAGCAGCTGGTCCGCGAGGTGTTCGTCTACCATCGCCTTCGAGCTGAGATACTCCTGTGCCTGTTTAGCGGCGTCGCCTGCCACCGTCTCCGCGCTAACCCGGCGCTGTCCAAACGCCGTGAAGATCTGGGTAAATTCGCAATTCGTGATCTCCACCATCACCAGATTTCCCGAGCTGACGGAATTCTTTGTATCCACACACTGAAGGCTCTCGGCTGGCAGTCCCAGGGCTTGCGCTGCCGTGTCCAACTCACGTTTAGCGATGTGATACGGCAGGTTCGCCACTACCGCCACCGCTTTCCGCGCAGCGATCTCGCCCCGCTCATCCAACGTGACCGGCTTGAGCACAGGGCATGGCATGATCTCTGCGGTGAACCGCCCGCCACCCGCCGGATAGAATCCGTAGCGCTGCAATTCCACGCGCACCTTCGGCCCCATCTTCTCCAGGAGCGGCAGAAAGCATCGTTCCAGAAAATCAAATGGTGGTGCGGCGAGGTTATGGGTTCCACCTTCGATCACGATGCGGCTTGGCGTTGAAGCCATCATCAGCGGCGGCAGGATCGTTTGCAGAACCAGGGTTCCACTGCCTGCGGTTCCAACCGCAAACTGATAATCGCCCGGCCACACCGTGCCCGGAATAAACGTGATTGCTCGCGATCCGAGGGTATCGCCCTCCACCTTGGCGTTGCCAATGGCGGCTGCGGCCTGAACTGCCGTCAGATGTTGGCGAAGCAAGCCGGGCTTCTCCCGCTTGGCGCGAATGTTCTCGATCCGGAACGGTTTCCCCGTAATCAGTGACAGGCTGAGCGAGGTGCGGAGGATCTGCCCTCCGCCCTCGCCCATCGAGCCATCAATCGGGATGGTCGGTTGTTTAACTACGGTCGTCATTGTTTCCTCAAAGGATCGCTTGTCAGCCCTTTACGCATACAACCTGCCGTAGCGTGTGAACGATCTCGACCAGGTCGGCCTGGGCCGCCATTACGGCTTCGATCGGCTTGTACGCCGCCGGTGTCTCGTCGATCACCTCGGCGTCTTTGCGGCACTCCACTCCTTCGGTCATGCGAGCGTGGTCCTCCACGGTGAAGCGCCGCTTCGCCTCGTGGCGCGACATCGCCCTTCCCGCCCCATGGCTGCAGCTATGGAAGCTCTCGGGATTCCCCTTGCCGCGCACAATATAGGACCGCGCTCCCATGCTTCCGGGAATGATTCCCATATCGCCCTCGCGTGCGCGCACTGCGCCCTTCCGCGTGACCAGGATGTTCTCGCCAAAGTGCCCCTCGCGCGCCACATAGTTGTGGTGGCAGTTGATGGCCTTTACCTCCGCGTTGAACCCAGGGACTTCGCCGCTTCCGCGCACTGCGTCCACGATCTGCTGCATCATCAGCACACGGTTCCAACGGGCAAAGTCCTGCGCCCACTCCACAGCTTCCACGTAGTCGTCGAAGTGCTCGGTGTGCTCGGGAAAGTACCCCAGGTTCTGGTCCGGCAGATTGATATAGAACCTCTGCATATCTCTCTTTGCCAGTTCAATGAAATAAGAGCCCATCCTGTTGCCCACGCCGCGCGATCCGCTGTGCAGCATGAACCACACGGCCTCCGCTTCATCCAGGCATACCTCGATAAAGTGGTTTCCGGTGCCCAAAGTTCCGAGGTGGTTCGCATGGTTTCCGCGATCCAACTTCGGGTGCTTCTCCAGGATCGCGTCGTAGCGCGGCTTCAAGTTGCCCCAAACTTCTTGGTTCGCTGCCGGGATATCGCCCCACGCTCCTTTGTCTCCCCTACCGCCGTGGTTGGTTCGTCCATGCGGGACGTCTTTCTCAATGGCTTCGCGAATTCCGTGCAGGTTGTCGGGAAGATCGCGGGCGTTCAACGAGGTCTGCACCGCCATCATTCCGCAGCCGATATCCACACCTACCGCCGCCGGAATGATCGCTCCCTTGGTGGGAATCACGCTGCCCACGGTTGCGCCGATGCCCCAGTGAACGTCGGGCATGGCTGCGATCCAGCGAAAGATGAACGGAAGCTGGGCCACATTCAGCAACTGGTTCTTGGCTTCATCCTCTATAGGAACGCCCTGGGTCCAGGCTTTAATAGGCACGCCGTCCTTGCCATGAAATACGTTGTAGGTTCTGCCCGACATGGTAATGATCTCCTTAGCCAAGGTTAAAGCAACCCTTGGGCCATCGCAGCTGTGGTTTGTAAGTGATTGAATACGAAAATGTTACCTAAATTGCACAAACGTGACACCGAAGTCTATTTATCTTATATTCTATTATTTTAGATGATAAGATAATTGCCTGGAGAGCGGTTGAGCTTGTTGCGAAACGCTGAGACAGCTTCGACTGGATGAAAAAGCCGGAAAACGAAATGCCGAACTTCGGAGGGGAGAGATCGAACGTTGCTACTGGATTTCCTCTGTGCCCTCCGTGCACTTCCTCTGTGTCCTCTGTGGTAGCGCCGCAGGCCAGATGGGTTTTGAGAGCTTATTTGCTGAGAGCTAACTTCTTTAGATGAAAAAGCCGAAAAACGAAATGCCGACTTCGGAGAGGGAGAGATCGAACGTTGCTATTGGATCTCCTTTGTGCCCCTCTGTGCACTTCCTCTGTGTCCTCTGTGGTAGCGCCGCAGGCCAGATGGGTTTTGAGAGCTTATTTGCTGAGAGCCAACTTCTTTAGATGACAAAGCCGGAAAACGAAATGCCGAAGTTCGGAGCTGAGAGAGATTGAGCGTTGCTAGTGGATTTCCTCTGTGCCCTTCGTGCACTTCCTCTGTGTCCTCTGTGGTAGCGCCGCAGGCCAGATGGGTTTTGAGAGCTTATTTGCTGAGAGCTAACTTCTTTAGATGACAAAGCCGGAAAACGAAATGCCGACTTCGGAAAGCGAGAGATCGAACGTTGCTATTGGATCTCCTCTGTGCCCCTCTGTGCACTTCCTCTGTGTCCTCTGTGGTAGCGCCGCAGGCCGGGGTTTTGCTGAATGCTAAAAAACGCCCGGAAAATCGTTGTCCTCGGTCTGCTGGGAAGCACCTTGGACGTGGGGAGAAGTCCAGAACGCTGGAACGACTGGCGGCCTACGGTTTCGCTTTGCCGGCAGCCCGATCTGATCGTCCAGCGCCTGGAACTTCTTCATAGCAATCGGCACAAACAGCTTGCCAATACGGTTCTGCAGGACATTCGGACAGTCTCTCCCGAAACCGAAGTGCGTCTTCATCCGATCGACTTCACCGATCCTTGGGATTTCGAGCCCGTCTATGAAACGCTCTTTGAGTTTGCCCGTGCCTATCCGTTCGATACCGATACCGAGGACTACCTCATCCACATCACCACCGGAACCCACGTAGCCCAGATATGCCTCTTTTTGCTCACCGAGTCCCGCTATATGCCGGGAAGGCTGGTGCAGTGCTCGCCGGATCGTGACCGCAGCGCACCGGGAACGATCTCGATCATCGACCTTGATCTTTCAAGATATGACCGGATCGCCTCGCGCTTTCAGAAGCAGCAGCGCGAAGGTGTGTCGTACCTCAAGGGTGGAATCGAAACCCGGAACCGCGCCTTCAACACACTCATCGATCGCATTGAGCAGGTGGCAATTGCCACGAGCGATCCCATCCTGCTGATGGGCCCCACCGGCGCTGGAAAATCGCTTCTGGCCAAGCGCATTTACGAGCTAAAGAAGGCGCGTCGCGCCGTGCAGGGAGCCTTTGTCGATGTGAACTGCGCCACCATTCGGGGAGATGCCGCGATGTCCGCTCTCTTCGGCCATGTGAAGGGCGCCTTCACCGGAGCGCAGAAAGATCGTGCTGGTTTGCTGCGCGCCGCCGATGGTGGCGTGCTCTTTCTCGATGAAATAGGCGAGCTTGGCTTGGATGAGCAGGCTATGTTGCTGCGGGCGCTGGAGGAAAAGACATTTCTACCCCTTGGCTCCGATGAGGTGACGCGCAGCGGCTTTCAGTTGATCGCCGGAACCAACCGCGATCTGGTCCAAGCGGTCCATCACGGCAGGTTCCGCGAAGACCTATTGGCGCGCATCAACCTCTGGACCTTCTCTCTTCCTGGTCTCAAAAACCGGCCTGAAGACATCGAACCCAACCTCGATTTTGAAATGGAGCGATTTGCCGAGCGTTCGGGCAGGCGCGTGACCTTCAGCAGGGAAGCTCGCGAAAAGTTCCTTGCCTTTGCGCTCTCCCCAGCATCGGTCTGGAGCGGCAATTTTCGTGACCTGAATGCGGCGGTGGTGCGCATGGCGGCCCTGGCTCCGGGCGGCCGTATCTCGTCCGAAGAAGTGCAAGAGGAGATTGGCCGCCTGCGGGCATTCTGGAACGTGGCCGCGCCCTCTGCCGGCGAATCCGCCCAGCATTCAAACGATGCTCTTCAACACCTGCTGGCCCCAGATCAAGAGAGCGCCCAACAGAACTCCCGGCTAGGTGTCCAATTCGATGCCCTCGATCTCTTCGATCGTGCTCAGCTTGCCTTTGTTGTCGCTGTCTGCAAGCGGAGCCGTTCGTTGTCGGAAGCCGGCAGGGAATTGTTTGGAGTCTCTCGTGGGCGTAAGTCGTTCGCCAACGACGCGGATCGTCTGCGCAAATATCTCGCGCGCTTCGGCTTGGAATTTTTGGCCATCCAATCTGCGGCAAACGCAGGTTGAACTGAAAACGGATGACGCCCGTCGCCATCGCTTGAACACAATCAATATAGACTCGATAGACGATGCAGGCTGCACCCTCCAACTTGCTGGAAACACTTCGAAGGCTTCCGTTGTTCACCGACCTCACTTCGGAAGAACTGGCGCTGATTGCCGCTCGTGTGACTGTCCGCCGGTTTCCTCGAGGTACGATCATCTTTTCCCAAGGCGATTCCTGCGCTGCCCTTCTGATGCTGCGCGACGGTACAGTGCATCTGGTAAAGACTGCGGCCAATGGCAGGCGTCAGTTGCTGGGCGTCGAGCGCGCCGGAAATTCCTTGTCTGAAATTTCCGCCTTGGATGGAAGTCCCTATGCTGTAACAGCGGAAGCGATGGAAGATACCACGGTTCTGAGCCTGGACGCCGGGCACTTTCGAACGCTTTGTTTGCAGCATCCGGAAATGTCCCTGAAGGTGATTAAGGTGCTTGGCCATCGTTTGCGCAGCATGAGCAACCTTATAGAAGACCTTTCGTTTTCGACTGTGCGCGGACGCTTGGTGGCTTTTCTCTTGAACTTGGCGCGCGAGGAGGGAAGAATCACCGTGGACGGGATCGAGTTTCATCTGGCGGAGAACAACGAGCAGCTTGCCGCGCGCCTCGGCACCGTGCGTGAACTGATCTCGCGCAATTTAGGCCGTTTGCACAATGAGGGCTTGATCCGCATGTCGCGGCGAAAAGTACGGGTTCCCAACCCCGCTCTGCTATCGGAGGAAATCAGCCGCAGCCGTTGAGGATTTCTGCTTTTTCGTGACAAAAGTCATCGTCCAATTCCGAAGAGCCTCCTATGTTGAGAACAGCGAGAGAAATGCTCGACTGAACTTGGAGGAATCTCATGGCTTATGTAATTGCGGAACCGTGCATCGGCGTAAAGGACGCCGCTTGCTTTGATGTTTGTCCTGTGGATGCGATCCACCCCGGCGGGGATGAGCCTGCGTCCGACCAACTTTATATCGATCCGGAAGCATGCATCTCCTGCGCAGCCTGCGTGCCGGTGTGTCCCGTGAGCGCTATCTACGCCGAAGAAGACCTTCCCCAACGGTGGAAGCGCTACATTCAGATCAACCGTAATAGGTTTGAAAAAGAAACTCCGGCGGCATAGCAGGGCGCGGGCTTCAGCGATTGCCAGACAAGACTCTCCTGCAGCCCGCGCGCTCGCAAGAATGCTATTGTTCGTGCTGGCTGGAAACGGATCTATTCCACCTCAGGGCTGAGAAGGTTGGCGCGGCGAATTAACCGGCGCAGGACTCTGGCCATTGGTTCATCCTGGGAGTCGGCCAGCCGTCTCAGTATGTCGTATTCCTTTTCGCCAACCCAAAAGTGCAACTGATAGCGCTTGCGCGCTCCGGCGGCGTTTTCGGTTTTGGAATCTGTGGAGGCTTCTGGCACTGGCTGGGAGCCGTTATCTCCCCGGGAAAAATCGTCAACGGTCATGTTCGTCACCATGGAATGACACCTCGGGCTCAAATGACATCAAGGTAAAAAAGGAGGATTGAGGTTCTGGGTAACTACCAGACGAATCCTGCCCTCGCAAGATGGATCATGGAGCCGTAGACTCCGGTTTGGACGAAACAAAGTCAGCGGCGTGAAAGGAACTTTCTACCGATGCGCAAGTTAATGCGCTATTTTGGACTGCCAAGAATATAGTGGAGAAATGGCCCTAAGTCAACGGGGGAACAGTGATTTCAAAATGGCGGTTTTGAACAGCGAGTGGCGTTGTTTAAAGAGCGGTTTGAGGGTAACGAATGGTTTATTGGGTAACGAATGGCTTGGGGGTAACGAATCGAAAGCCAGGCCCTTTAGAAGCGTGTCTGGCATGCCCATCGGAATGAGAGGTGCTAGAGCTTTGTGAGTGGGGGCTACGATTCGCAGGCAAAGCTCTATTCTCGTAGATAATCTGGCGGAGAAGATTTGTGGACCGGTCGATACGTTATCTCGAAAAAAAATGGTTCAAGCAAGATTTCTTGTCGGGCCGCGAGGGCGCAGATGGAGCAACTCAACCGGTCTGGATCAAAAGTTCCCCGCCCAAGAATGAAAGACGCACGGCGCTCAACGACGGTAAAATCTCATCGGCCATCTGCAATTCCTTTCTTGCATAGGTCGTCGTGAGGGCGATCGCCTTCGCGCCCGCTCCCTTACCCGCCTGAATGCCCGCCGGGGTATCTTCAAAAACAAGACAATCCTTGGCGGCGAAATGTAAGAGCGCGGCGCCTTTGAGATAGGGCTCAGGCGAAGGCTTTCCTTCCACTACGTCATCGGAAGAAATCAGATGCTTGGGAATGGGGAGCGCCGCATATTGCAGTCGCGCTACCGCCAGTGCCCGCGTTGCCGAAGTCACGATCGCAATGTGCTCGGGAGGAATCTGGGCTAATAGGGCCGCCGCTCCTGGGATGGATGTGACTCCTTCGCGATCGTCAATCTCCAAGGCTTCAATCGTAAGGTTCTCTTGGTCGGCATCTAGGTCGGGAGCAACGGCCCGCACGGTTTCAATGCTGCGTCGGCCATGAGCCTGATCGACCACGTAGCTTGGGTCCAGGCCCTTCTCGATCGCCCATTTTCGCCACACGCGTTCCACTGCCTGAGTGGAATCGACGAGGACGCCATCGAGATCAAAGAGGATTGCTTTGCAGAGAAATTCCACTTCTCAGAATACCGCACAGGAATCGATACGTTCAAATCAAGATTGCAGGGCACTCGCGTGAAAGAAATGTTGACTCTTTGTGCCGACGCGAAAATTTATTCCACGGCTCGCCCGCATTCGGCTCCTCGATAAATCAGGCCGGCGATGAAGCTAGCGCAACTGTGGAAGAGGGGCCTTGCCTCGTTTTCGACACACGGTATCCAGGAGTTGAATATTTAACGCGGCTTTTCCGTCAAAGAAAAGCCGCACGACAAAAGATATATGACGGGGAGAGATTGTCGAAAACGGGGTTAGGGCCCCGTCAAGCGCGCCCAATAAATTTCATGCTTTGGAGCACATGTGAGAACTCTTGTTCTCATTTGTGCTCCAAGGCATCTCACGCGGCATTCTCCACCTAGATTTGCCTCTCACTGACATTCCCCCTCACATTAAAGAAGCTATCAAAAATTTTCATGCGATTATCCTGAATCAAGATGCCAATGCGGGAATGGTTGAGTTCAACTCTGGCAATGGAATAGTGCATGCCGTACGATGAGAATCAGATACTTCCCATAATGGAACCACGCTTACATTGTGAGAATCGAGGATTTCTAAAATTTGAAACAGACGACGAGCACAACCAAAACTCGAAATACGAATGCCGGTAAGAGTGACTTGTCACAAGAACAATGTGCAGAACTTCTGAGAGCTTTGAAAGCCCGTTTTGAGAAAAACATGAACCGTCATAAATCTCTCGAATGGGCTCAAGTACAGGCCAAGCTGGAAGCTCACGCCGAAAAGTTATGGTCGCTCCACGAAATGGAGAGGACCGGCGGCGAACCCGATGTGGTGGGACTGGACAAAAAGACGGGTGAATACATCTTCTTTGATTGCTCCGAGCAGAGCCCAAAAGGCCGCAGAAGCTTTTGCTACGACCATGAAGCGCTGGAGTCAAGAAAAGAGCATAAGCCGAAAGATAGCGCCATCGGCATGGCATCGGATATGGGCATCGAGCTTTTAACCGAAGAACAGTATCGAGAACTGCAGAACCTCGGGGAGTTCGATACGAAAACCTCTAGCTGGGTCAAGACGCCGCCTGCGATCAGACAACTCGGCGGAGCGCTCTTCTGCGATCGCCGCTACGACACGGTCTTCTTGTACCACAATGGCGCGGAATCCTACTATGCCGCGAGAGCTTTCCGGGGTTCGCTAAGGGTCTGATAGTGAAGTGGCCGCCGCAGGGCGCGTAACCATCGTTCGATATACTGGCTATTCAACTTCTGGTCGGCACCCGCTAAGTGATTAAAAGGAACGTTGTGAAAGCTGCATCGTCTTCAATAAGAGCCTCATCCTTTCATGATCGTGCGAGCCGGATGGGCCGCTGGCGATGGGTCTGGGTGGTTGCCAGCGGAATCATTTCTTCGGTTGCCATACTGGCTGTGCTCGCAAAGGTCCCAAATAACACCCTCCGGAACTCGAGCAAGGACACGTGGCAATGGTTCACGCAGTCCAATGAAGGAAGTTCCACGCCGCGTCTGTCGTCCATGGGACTTCCCCTAAATGATGTTTTCTTTCTCGACGTGAAGCGTGGCTGGGCAGTGGGCGGAAGAGGTGCGATCTTGGCCACGATTGATGGTGGTGCGACCTGGAGGATGCAGAACTCCGATACGCGACAATATCTAGTGTCCTTGTACTTTGCTGATGGCAGCCGGGGTTGGGCGGTGGGTGATGGAGGAACGATTATGGCCACGCTCGATGGCGGTGTCACTTGGAAGCCTCAGAGTTCGGGCACGCAACGATATCTACTTTCCGTATATTTTGCTGATAGCAGTCGGGGTTGGGCGGTGGGTACTGAGGGGGCGATCATAGCCACAATTGATGGAGGCCTCACATGGAAGCCACAAAGTTCGTGCACCCTACAAAATCTATTGTCCGTGGATTTTGTCGATGGTAACCGGGGCTGGGCGGTAGGATGGCAGGGAACGATCCTAGCCACGTTAGATGGTGGCACTACCTGGACGCCACAGAATTCGGGCATGGATAAAGTTCTAGTGTCCGTGGATTTTGTCGATGGCAGCCGGGGTTGGGCAGTAGGCGCTGGAGGGGCGATCCTGGCTACGCGCGATGGCGGTGCTACCTGGAGGGCGCAGAGATCGGACACGTACAAAAATCTATTATCAGTGCATTTTGCCGATGGTAACCGGGGCTGGGCAGGGGGCGCTGCGGGCACGATGCTAACCACGGTCGATGGCGGTGCCAAATGGAGGCTGCAAGATTCTGGAACGTTACAAGATTTGCGGTCCGTGTACTTTGCCGATGGCAACCGAGGTTGGGCTGTGGGCGTTGGGGGCCTGATTGTGGCCACACGCGATGCCGGTGCCAAATGGAAGCCACAGGACTGCAGATGTAAGAAACCAAGGGGCCTCTGGGAGTTTGTATTTTGAACCACTCACGGGTTCTATTTTTTGATGTTTTCTATAATTATCGCAAGATCAAGCCCCTGAGCCATAGCGCGTTAGTATTTTCTAAGATATCTTGTGTTGCCCAAGATTTTGCCTTCAAGTATGTTGATCAGCGGATATTTGAATAAAAAGTCTCTAACTATGCGCTTTGCAGCGCAACCAATCTAAAAAGTTTTTCTGGACTTAACGCTAATTTCCAATACAATCGTCCCGCTCTCCCCCAGATGCGCTTTGGTTTTGCTTTTGTCCAAAAGCAATATCCCAGATAGCGTTTCGAAAAGAAGAGAGGAGCCTTTTGGCTCCTCTCTTTCTTTCTCCGATCATTTTTCCTGAGGATTTGGAACGAACTGGTATCCCAGCCCTCGGACAGTCAGCAGATGGCGTGGCGTCGAAGGCTCCGCTTCGATATGGCGGCGCAGACGAACAATGAAATTATCGATGGCGCGAGTGTCGGTATCTTCGCGCAGGTTCCACACATCTTCCAGAATTTCCTTTCGTGACACCGGGCGACCGCCGTTCTTGATCAGATAGCGCAACAGCTCCGCTTCCATGAGTGTGAGTTGTATCGTCCGGCTTCCGGCCGTTAGCTGCAGCTTCTGGAAATCGACGACCTTCCCGCCGAACGAAAATGTATCGGAGGATTCGACCGGTGGCGTTGGAGGCATTTGGGTCGTTTGCAGCCAGTTCTTCCGGCGCAAGAGGCCTCCAATACGGGCAATGAGAATATCGAGATCGAATGGCTTGGGCAGGTAGTCATCCGCGCCCGCATCGAAGCCTTGCAGCACGTCTTCGGGACGCCCCCTTGCCGTGAGCATCAGCACCGGAACATAGTTTTGCGAGGTGCGAAGCTCGCGGGCCACCGAGAAGCCGTCTTTATCGGGTAGCATCACGTCGAGCACCAGTACGTCGAAGTGCTCTTTGTTTTGCAGCAAGCGTTGCAGGGCTCCCTTGGCGGTTCCGGCAACTTCCACGGAGTAGCCCTCCGCCTCCAGGTTAAATCGCAGCCCGCGCGCAATATGCTCTTCGTCTTCTACGATCAGGACCCGGTTCATTGGCGATACACCCTGGGGAGCCGCAGGATAAAGGTGCTGCCCAGTCCCTCGCCGCCGCTCTCGGCCATCGCTTCGCCTCCATGCCTCTGTGCGATGGAGCGCACGATAAACAGTCCAAGGCCCGTGCCTTTCACCTTTTCGGTCGTCCAGTTGTGGACCCGGTAGAACCGTTTGAAAATGCGTTTTAGCTCCGCGCGCGGAATCCCGATTCCGTTGTCGCGTACCTTCAGCACTACTGAATCCATGTCTGGGGTCAGAACCTCCACCACAATGCTGGGCCTTGGCCCCGAATATTTCACGGCGTTTTCAAGCAGGTTGTCCACGGCAGTACGAAGTTCCTCGGGGTGTCCCATTACGGTTGCGCCGTTCTCCGCCTGGGCGTGAAAGAGCAGCGCCTCATCGGGAAGATTGTGGCGCTGGCGGGCCAGTTCCAGGCCTTCAAGAGTCATGGCGGAAAGATCGATGGTCTGCCAGTTCTTCGGTGAGGTGCCATGGCGCGCCTCTCCGGCTTTCAGCACCTGTTCCACGGTGCCCATGAGCCTGTCCGCGTCTTCAAGCATCACGCGATAAAACTCGCGCCGCTGGCCTTCATCGAGTTGCCGTCTCTGCAGCGTCTCAAGATACAGGCGTATCGATGTAATTGGGGTCTTCAACTCGTGTGTGACCGCGTTGAGAAAGCTGTCCTGCTGCTCGTTGCGGCGTATCTCCCGGACTAGAAAGATGGTGTTCAGCACCATGCCGCCGATGATGAGGGTGAAGAAGATGATTCCCAGTACCAGCCACACGACTTTGCGAAAGCTCAAAATGATCCAGCTTACGTTGAGCGTAATGGCCAGGCCCACCAGGCACACGCCCAGGGTGATGAAAAACCCGATCGCCTTGGTGCGACTCGTAATCCGCATGGTGGCTTTTGAATCCGAAATGCCTCTAAGAAAATTGTAAACCTGCCTGACAATGAATCGCAGAGAGCAGGTGTCCCGCCCGTTTCATGAGGGTGCTCAGGGCAAATGCTTAAGATGTTCAAATCAGATAGGCCGCTTTGCAAATGTGATTGTGAATCTCACCTTCAGCAGTACAATAAAGATATGCGCCGAGTTTACCTTGACAATAACGCTACCACCCCGGTCTTGCCTGAAGTATTCGAGGCAATGAGGCCTTTTTATTTAGAGCAGTTTGGCAATGCTTCTTCCATCCATCATTATGGGCAGCATGCCCGAGCGGCTGTCGAGAAGGCGCGCGGCTCCGTGGCCGCATTACTGAATGCACGCCCTGCGGAGATCGTTTTCACCAGTGGCGGGACAGAAGCGGATAACCTCGCAATTTTTGGATTGATGTCTCGCGGCGATCATGTCATCACCTCCACCATCGAGCACAGCGCCGTTCTGAATAGCTGTAAACGCCTGCAGCAGATGGGTTGTGAAGCCACCTTTGTTCCGGTGAGCGGATGTTGTGAGATCGATCCTGAAGAGATTCGCAAGGCGCTTCGTCCCAATACCAAGCTGATCAGCATCATGATGGCCAATAACGAGACCGGCGTGATCCAGCAGATTGAGGAGATTGGAAAGATCGCCCAGGAAGCCGACGTCTTCTTTCACACGGACGCCGTGCAAGCTGCCGGCAAGGTGCCCATCGATGTGCAGAAAATCGGCTGTGATGCCCTTACGATCTCCGGACACAAGATTCACGCGCCCCAGGGCACTGGAGCGCTCTATCTGAAGAAAGGCACGTTGGTTCAGCCCCTGATCTATGGTGGCAGCCACGAGCGGCAGCGTCGCGCCGGAACCGAGAACCTTCCCGGCATCGTGGGCTTGGGTGCGGCCGCCGATCTCGCCAAGCACTGGCTTGAAAACGATGGTCCGGAGACCATGGCCGCAATGCGCGAGCGCCTCCAGGATGCCGTTTTGAACGCCATGGATAGCGTGGGAATCAACGGCATGGGCGCAAAAAGAGTGCCGAATACCACGAATATCTACTTCGACCACATTGAAGGCGAGGCCCTGGTCATCTCTCTCGACCTCAAAGGTTTGGCGGTTTCCAGCGGCGCCGCCTGCTCATCCGGTGCGATTGAGCCGTCACACGTTCTGATTGCCATGGGCATACCGTATCAGCGTGCCCGCGCCAGCATCCGCGTGAGCCTTGGCAAGCAGACCAAAGAAGAAGATATCGATTTTGCCGTCCAGGCGATCCCGGAAACCGTGGGCAGGTTGCGGGAAATAGCTCCCGCCTACCAGAAGCAGACCGTGGTCCAAGCCTAGTGCTAGGCCAATCAAGTGGAATCGACGCCGTAACTGATTGGATTGCAGGCAGATAGCGAATCGCTTGATTTCTTGACGCACAGCGCAAACGTGCTCAAAATCAATGCGAAATCAATCCGAATCAGTAAAAAATAGCAACGGTCCGCAAGACGGCCTTGTGGACTTGGATTGTGTGTTCGAACATCCTGGGGCGATTCGAATTTACCGGTGATCAAATTCGGGCGTCCTCGTCAAACAGTGAGCAGGCTCCATCGCTTGCCAGGATTTCGGCCAAAGATTCTCCCCAAGATTCTCCAAAGAACAGGACACGTTTGCTATGAAACTCTTTCGTCAACTGCAGTTCGCTGTTCTCGCCGCCGGTGTAGTTGCATCCGGCATGGGCGCAACCCTCATGCACGCTGCCTCCGCTGCCGAACAGGAAGTTCTGGCTCCTATCAAGGCAATGTTCGACGGCATGTCGAAGCGCGACGCAGCCGCGATCAAGAAATTTGTGCTGCCGGGTGGCTCCATGGTCCTCATGCGCGATGGCAAGGCAGTGCAGATGACCTTCGACGCCTTTGCCGATGTCGTCTCCAAGCCTAGCCCCGCGCAAATTGAAGAGCGCATTCACGATCCGTTGGTGCGCATCGACAACGATCTCGCGGTGGTTTGGGCGCCTTTTGAGTTCCTCGTCAACGGCAAGGTCGATCACTGTGGAACGGACCTGTTCAATCTCGTCCGCCAGGATGGAAAGTGGATCGTCGCCTCCGTCGCGGATACCGCTCGCAAGGATTGCCCGACGAAGTAGGTGCCGTATGCAGGCTGAAGCTCTTCCTCCGATTTTGTGCGCTCACCTCCTGCGTCGTGTAGATGAAAAGCTGATCGAACTGTTGAATTCGCTTCGTCGCTCCGAGTGGGAGCTGCAGACGATTGCCCCACGGTGGAAGGTTCGTGACGTTGCAGCACACCTGCTGGACACCGCGTTGCGCAAACTCTCTTTGGTTCGGGATTCGTGCAATGTGGAACCAGCGGAGATTCGCTCGCCGCAAGACGTGATTGCGCTTGTGAACCGCCTGAACGAGGAAGGCGTAAAGGTCTACCGGCGTCTAAGCCCCAAGGTCTTGATCGATCTGATGAGCAAGGCCTGCGAGCAGAGTGCGCACTTTCACGAAGGGCTCGACCCGTTTGCTTCCGCGGCATTCGGTGTCAGTTGGGCGGGAGAGCAAACATCGCTTAACTGGTTTGACACAGCCCGCGAACTAACCGAGCGCTGGCATCATCAGGAACAGATTCGGCTGGCTGCAAATCGGCCAGGCCTGATGGAGCGGGAGGTTTACCACCCGGTTCTCGATTGCTTCCTGCGAGGGCTGCCTCATCTTTATCGAGATGTCGATGCACAAGCCGGAATCTGCATTCTCGTGGAAGTGTCAGGTGATTGCGGAGGGCACTGGTTTCTATCGAAGGGAACGCGAGATTGGCTGTTGACGAAGGGCTTTGACGGTAAACTTGCATCAAAGTTGACGATTCCCCAGGAACTGGCGTGGCGGCTCTTTACGAAAGGAATAGACCGCGAGGCTGCCAGAGCTCAGGTTCACATTGAAGGAGATCGGACTTTGGGAGAGCGAGCCTTACGGCTCACCGCCATTGTCGGCTAGTAAGCTCTCGCTTTGGCTTTAAAGATCCAACGTGATCCAAGCAGGAGCGTGGTCGCTGGAGTTTTCTTCGCCGCGCATCCATCGGTCGATGCCGCCGCCGGTCAGCCGCTCCGATAGGTTGGGAGAAAGCAGGAAGTGATCGAGCCGCATGCCCTTGTCCTTCGGCCACCGCTCAAATTTGTAATCCCAGAATGTCCACAGCGGCCCTTCCGGATGCAGCTTGCGCAAGGCATCGGTCCAACCTTGATCGAGCAGGCGCGCAAACGCCTTTCGGCTCTCTGGCTGAATCAGGGCATTGTTGTCCAATGATCGAGTCGGATAAATATCCTGCGGTGTGGGCACCACATTGTAGTCACCAGCCAGGACGACCGGAGCGCCCGTCGCCATGAGCCCTGCTGCATGGGTGATCAGCCGCTCAAACCAAGCCAACTTGTAGGCGAATTTTGGTCCCGGCTGAGGGTTCCCATTCGGAAGATAGATGGAGGTAACGAGAAAGCCATGAACGGCTGCTTCGATGTAGCGTGCCTGCCTATCTTCAGTATTTCCCGGCAGGCTCGAGCGGGTCAGCACCGGAGTGTGGTTTCGGGCAAGAATCGCGACTCCATTCCAGGATCGCTCTCCCTGCCAAACCGCTTCGTACTCATGTTCACGCAGAGCCCCAATCGGAAACGAGCCCTGCTCCGTTTTGAGTTCCTGAAGACAGACCACGTCCGGCTCAGCTTTGTCCAGCCAGGCCAAGAGATTATCGATCCGCTTGTTGATGTCGTTAATGTTGAAAGTAGCGATTTTCACAAATTCTCTTGCGATGTTGCATCTCTGGGTAGTCCCAGGCGAGCCGAGGTCCTTTTTGCTGGCCGGATCGGGGCGCGGCGGGATCATGCCCCTCGAACATAACACCGTCAGTATATGTGATGAGGCTAAGAGCGCATCGTCGCAGCAAAGTGGTTCACTGGCGAAGACTTCAGCAGCACGACTTGATCGACAATAACAATCCCTGCAATATTTAACTTAGAAAGGGATCAAAGATGCAAATCAAGGACCATGTTTTCATCGTCACGGGCGCTTCCTCGGGAATTGGGTTGTCGACGGCTATTGCTCTGTCTGATCGGGGCGGAAAAGTCGCCTTACTCGCCCGCAGTAGCGATTCGCTGCAAAAATTGGCGCAACAACTTCCAGGCAGCTTACCCGTCACGGCGGACATGACGAACTTTGCTCAAGTACGGGAGGCCATAGGAGCTGTACACGCGCATTACGGGCGCGTCGATGGGCTCATCAACAATGCGGGGCGCAGCTATGCGGCCGCAATCGAAGAAATCGAACCCGCGCTTTTTGATGAAATCTTCCACCTCAACGTGTTGGGGCCGATTGTGGCGATGCAGGCTGTGATCCCGCTCATGCGGGCTCAAGGCGGCGGAAGCATCGTAAACATCAACTCGGGGACCGCATTCATGGCTGTCCCACAATACAGCGTTTACTCATCCTCGAAACGTGCGCTTCTTGGGTTCAGCCTCACGGCACGCGGAGAGTTGGAAAAGGACCACATCGTGGTTAGTGAAGTCTACCCATTCATCACAGCCACGAACTTCGGCAAGAGCAGGATGGGGAATCCCGCCGGTGGCGGGCCATCGGCCAATTACGCGGATGGAGATAAGCCTGAATTCGTTGCAGGCCTCATACTACAAGCCATTGAAGAAGGGCAGGCTCAGTACTTCGCGAACGACCGCCTGCGCAAAATGGCCGGGATAGCATAAGCGCCGGGACAACATGAAGGGAAGAGTCGTCAGACCCAAGGAACTCTTTTTCTCCAGTGATTTCGAGCAGGAGGGAGAGTCACGATCGGCTCTTCGCCACGATCACTGCAGTGCAACAAATACGAAGAGCGTGCGGAGGCTCCCATGATCGAATGGGAGCCGCTGACGGAAATATATCCATTGCCAGAGGCCCTTATTCCTCTGGCCGCTTCATTGTGCAGGCTTTCGTGGATGTCGAAATAGGTTGGTCAAAACATCGTAACTTTAGGCCATAGCATTTTGCTTCTGAGATTCCAGAGACGCTACCTTTTGTAAGCGGCGCAGGTGGCGTTCTCCCTGGCTGTATTCGGCTGCCAAGAACGTATTGACCAGATCCCTCGCTACTGCCGGCCCCATGGTCCGGCCGCCCATACAAAGGATATTTACATGATCATCTTCCACGCCTTGTTGTGCGGAGAAATGATCTTGAATCAGCGCAGCGCGTATCCCTACCACCTTGTTGGCACAGACCGATGCGCCTACGCCGCTGCCGCAGATGGCTATACCTCTCTGTACTTTTCCTTCAAGGATGATTCGGGTGAGGGGAATTACAAAATCCGGATAGTCATCATTCGGATCCAGCTCATGTGCTCCTACATCGATTACCTCATGACCTGATGAACGAAGATAGGAAATCAGTTCTTCCTTCAAACCGAATCCCCCATGATCAGCAGCGATTCCCACACGCATATCTATCTTCCTCCTTCCGAAATTTGAACCGCCCGCAACATAGAGCGGACGTTTTTAATCTTTTTATGCCGCAAGTAAACTCAAGTTTTGCCCGAATCAAGCACTGCACCCGGTCATCAATCCATGGACTTGGGGAACTATGAAACCGCTAAGAGGTGGCCACTCGCTTGGCGATCTGCCAACACGATGGATTGCTTTTGACTGACGTTGCCAGATGGAATGGATCGGTCACCCTCCAGCAAGCGTCCCAGCATCTCCTTTTTGTCGCTTCCAGTAATGACCCACAAGATGCGTCGGGAACGGTTAATGATGGGGAACGTCAAGGTCATCCGTCTTCTGCTCTTATAATCCTCAGTTATCGCAACGTCTTGATCATCGACTGCCAATACTGGATCTCCGGGAACCAGAGAGGCGGTATGACCATCTGAACCAAGGCCAAGGTGAACGAGATCGAGCACCGGCGGCGAACCAGAGAGTCGGCGAAGAGTCCCGGCGTATTCCTGGGCCGCAACTCTCAGGTCCGCTTGCTCGACTGGCATGGCCTGGATCTGTGCTGCTGGCAGCGGCACGTGATCAAGCAGGCTCTCGCGCAAGTGGGTAAGGTTTCGGTCGGGATCCCCAGTAGGAGCAATTCTCTCATCAACCTGAACGATGTGAATGCCGGACCAGGGGACATCGAGATTAGCAAGTTTACGCAGCATGATCCATGGCGTGGAGCCTCCGCTTACAGCCATGACAAAAAAACCGCGTAGAGCAACGGCGTGACGCGCCTCTTCGGCAATGAACGCCGCTGCTCTTTGGGCTACTAGATCAGCAGTTTCGAGGATTTCGGTCTGCATAACAATTAGGCCGCATGCGCTTTGGCGGCGAAAACGTCGACAAAGTCACGATAGCGTTGAGCAATGGCCTCTACAGCTTCAGAACGAGTGATTTTCTGGGATCGTAGATCGACGAGAGGATCCCAAAAGCTGGTACGGCCTACCGCAAAGCCAATGAAGCCAGGTACTCCGGAAGCAGTAGCTAGCCACTCACGCACCTTGCGATCATCTTCTCCGCGGCCTAAGAGGATGCATCCGACTTGATCACGGCCAGCCCGACGTGCGGCAGCAACAATTTGTGCACAATCTTTGCGATCGTCGAGGCCCTCGATCTTCCAAACGTCCGGTTCGACGCCGGCATTTTGTAATTCCAGGATAGCCTCAATCATGAGCTTCGGGCGAAGCTGGGTATCAAAGAGTTTCTTGTCGCCTTTTAAGCTCTCAAGTTGTTTGGCCTCCGGAGGGACTAACAGCTCAAACATAAAGAGACTGGAGCTCTTGCCGTGCAAATAGTCAGAGAGCCTTTTCAATCGTTCAGCCTGGCGGCGGTTGAGGTTCGCATCGCTCTCGGAGTTGTAGCGGACGAGAACTTTGCAAAAAGTAGGGTTGAAGGCTTGGATATGTTTGGCGAAGTCCTCTCCATACTCGAAATCGAATTCGTCCTGTCCACTCTTCTCGGCGGGGGCTGCGGTAACAAAGCCGTGTTCACGAGCATCTTGCAGGATGGCTGCACCAAACTGCTCATCAACCAGGATGCCTGCCTTCTCCGCGGGCACACCATTCTTGAGAGCAACTTTGAAACCATCGTAGATCACTTGCTTGGAGGCGGCGATCTGAGCGGTCTGCTCCTGGGTGAGGGTGCCACTCCAGCCAAATAACTTGTTCTGAAATGAGCCTCGATGATCGAAGGGTAAAATATACAGTGGCTTATCGTATCCAACGGTTATCATGCGCTCTCCTTAGATTGCCTATAACGACGAATGAAGCTGTTAGTGGAGCCATCGTGCTGGAGACTGGAAGTCTCGCGGCTCTCCAGTTCTGGAATGATGCGAGTCGCAAGAACCTTACCTAGCTCGACGCCCCACTGGTCGAATGAGTCGATGTTCCAGATGGTCCCCTGGGTAAAGACCGAGTGCTCATATAGCGCGATAAGTTTGCCCAGAATGCTTGGCGTAAGCCGTTCGGCCATGATGATGTTGGAAGGGCGATTGCCTTCAAAAACGCGATGTGGCGAAAGCCATTCTGCAGTGCCCTCTGCTCTTACCTCGGTGATTGTTTTGCCAAATGCTAACGCTTCCGCTTGAGCCAGAACATTCGCGAACAGCACGGTATGATGTCGGCCAATGGGATTCAGAGATTTGCCAAAGGCAATAAAGTCACAAGGAATCAGCCGCGTTCCCTGATGAATGAGCTGATAAAAGGAGTGTTGTCCATTGGTTCCCGGTTCGCCCCAATAAACCGGAGAGGTTTGATATCCGGTTTCAACACCATCCACGGTAACATGCTTGCCGTTGCTTTCCATGGTCAACTGCTGCAAGTATGCGGGGAACCTCTTCAAATATTGGTCGTAGGGCAGCACTGCAACGGTTTCTGCGCCGAAGAAATTGGTGTACCAAACCGTCAGAAGGCCCAGGATGACCGGTAGATTCTCCTCGAAAGGGGCTGTACGAAAATGCTCGTCCATCTCATGAAAGCCTTCAAGGAGAGCCTGAAAATTCTCTGGGCCGATGGCCAACATTGTAGAAAGGCCGATGGATGCATCCATCGAGTAGCGGCCTCCTACCCAATCCCAGAATTCGAACATATTGGCGGTATCGATACCGAACTTGGAAACTTCGGCCGCATTAGTTGAGACCGCAACGAAATGCTTTGCGATTGATTTTTCATCGCCACCTAAGCGTTCAAGGCACCATGCCCGAGCGGTTTGGGCGTTGGTCATGGTTTCCATGGTGGTGAACGTTTTGGACGAAACAATGAACAAGGTTTCCGCTGGGTCGAGATCAAGAACCGCTTCTGCGAAGTCTGTGGCATCGACGTTGGACACGAAGCGAAACGTCATGTCGCGTTTGCTGTAGTATTTCAATGCTTCGTAAGCCATGACAGGGCCAAGGTCGGAGCCGCCGATTCCGATATTGACCACGTTACGAATACGCTTGCCCGTGTGGCCTTTCCATTCTCCGCTACGAACACGATTGGAGAAGCTGGTCATTTTGTCGAGCACCGCGTGAACCAGAGGAACGACGTTACGTCCATTCACCACAATGGATGCGTTTCTTGGAGCCCGTAAGGCGACATGTAGGACCTCACGGCCCTCAGTAATATTGATCTTTTCGCCACGAAACATGGCGTCTATATTGCCCCGCAAGCCCGATTCGTCGGCCAGTTGAAACAAAAGCTTCATGGTTTCCGACGTGGCGCGGTTTTTAGAGTAGTCGAGGTGAATCCCGGCTGCAGTTGCCGTCATGCGTTCAGCGCGATCAGGGTCCGTTTCAAATAGACGGCGAAGATGTAGTTCACGGATTCGCGCATGATGTTGCTCGAGGGCTGCCCATGCCGGGCATTCAGTTAGATGCCGCTTTTTGATAGGCTCCAGTACGGTCTTCATGGGTAACAACTCCTTTGTGGCTAAAGAGGAATAAGGATATTGCTTTAGTATGGATTCGGGAGAGCATCAATAGATCTGTGTGCCCTCCCGTTGGCCGTGTATTCGAATTCTCCCAGGGGGCAAGCTCACGCTCACTCTGAGTAGGCGAATGAATCGTCACCTTTACGCGGCGGTTTTCTCTGCATGGCCGCCGAATTGGTAGCGCAACGCGGACAGCAAGCGCCCGGCGAAATCATCCTCTCCGCGCGACGTGAATCTCTGATAGAGAGCAGCGCTCAACACTGGGGCTGGAGCCGACTCTTCAATCGCCGCGAGAATTGTCCAGCGACCTTCACCCGAATCGGAAACCCGGCCCGAGAAGTTCTTGAGGTCCGGCTGGTCGTGCAGCGCGAGTGCGGTTAGATCCAGCAGCCAGGAAGCCACAACGCTGCCACGCCTCCATACTTCGGCGATGTCTGCAAGATTGAACTGATACCGATAGTGTTCAGGGTTGCGGAGTGGTGCGGTTTCCGCATCAACAGTCTGGCCACGTGCGCCGACATTGGCGTGTTGCAGGATATTAAAGCCTTCCGCGTAAGCAGCCATCAGGCCGTATTCGATTCCGTTATGCACCATTTTCACAAAATGGCCTGCACCGGCAGCGCCGCAAAGCAGATATCCTTGCTCGGAGGTGCTTTCATTCTTTTTTTGTCCTGGAGTCGCAGGAAGGCCTGAGCTACCGGGGGCCAGGGTCTTGAAGATGGGATCAAGATGCTCAACTACCTCACGAGGGCCTCCAATCATCTGGCAATAGCCGCGATCAAGCCCCCATACGCCGCCACTCGTGCCTACATCGACGTAGTGTATTTTATGCGATTCAAGTTCCTTGGCCCTGCGTATGTCATCGACATAATAGGAGTTTCCACCATCAATGATGATGTCTCCAGGCTGAAGTTTAGGCGTCAATTCACGAATCATGGCGTCGACCGCGGCGGCGGGAACCATCAACCAAATCGCGCGCGGAGCTTGCAATTTTTTGATCAAATCATCGACGGATGTTGCCCCTTGGGCGCCTTCGCTTACCAGTTGAGCGACTGCCCCGGCGTTTCTGTCAAGCGCAACGCATTGATGCCCACCGCGCATAAGGCGGCGCACCATGTTGGCGCCCATACGACCCAGACCTATCATTCCTAGTTGCATTATTTTGATGGCTCCTTGTTTTGTTGAATTGGATGTTTGATTGAATTGAAAATATTCGCTCCTTGGGCGCCGGCATATTCCCTCGCTCGGCCCCGAGCCTATCTATGCTGTAGTCGAAGCAAGGGCTGTTGATCTCAAACTTGCAGCTTCGAAGCCAAGGTAGGCTGCGCCAAATAGCCCGGCTTGGTTCCCCAGCATTGCCTTTTCAATCCTTGTTTGATCATTGCGATATGTAAAAGAGCGTTTCCGTATTTCGGCGATCATGGTCGGTGCAAAGAGGTCCCAGGAAGCGAGTGGGCCGCCGCTCAATAAGTAAAGTGGGAAGTTGAAAATGTTGATTAGGCTGGCAAGGGCTATGCCTAGGGCTTCCCCCATAGACTCAAAGATCATCACCGCTTTCTGATTTCCAGAAAGGGCTAGATCATAGACGTCTTTAGCGGTCATTTCGGATCCAAGCTGCAACAACTTTGCCATACACGTGATAGCTGTTGCGGATGCGTGTTTTTCAAGGCAGCCACGATTGCCGCAACCGCATGGATAACCGTTGGGAACTACGGTCATGTGACCCAGCTCACCCGCCATGCCAACCTTTCCATGGAGGATCTTGCCGCCGAAAATGATTCCTCCTCCAACACCTGTTCCCAGAGTGATCAAAACCAGGTCATCAACTTCACGACCTGCCCCAATCCACTTTTCTCCTAAGGCGGCTGCATTAGCATCGTTCTCAAGACAAACGGGAACGCCAAGTCTCTGCTCAATCTCATCGCGGATCGGCGCACCGTCAAAAACCGCAAGATTGTTGGAACCAACGATGGTCCCGGTTTCAAGAACGATAAAACCAGGTACGCCAATTCCGATTCCGGCCAGTTGTTTTGGCCCAAATTGATCGCGTAGTTTGCAGACGGAGTTCACCATGTCCTCCAGGACTTTATGTCGCCCTTCGGATAGATTGGTGGTCCCTGCAATCTTGGCGAGAACCTCACCTGCGCCCGTGATTGCGGCGGCGCGCAGGTTGGTTCCCCCCAGGTCAACTCCAATGGAATAATCAACCATGAGTCCTCTTACGCGCTCGTTACGCGCTCGCGCGAACTTTTCTGCTTGCATCCACCGCGGTTAGCAGCTGGTGGAAGGCGTCCGCAAAAAGTTTTATGCCATCCTCAAGCAGCTTTTCCGTGACCTTATGCATGGAGATGCCGGCTTTCTCAAGGTCTTTCATGGTCTGCTCGGCATTTTCAACGGATTCGACGAGGCTGTTACGGGGCTTGCCATGGTCGCGATAAGCATCGACTGTTACCGGAGGCATGGTATTTACGGTATCGGTCCCGATCAGTTCCTCAACATAAAACACATCTCGGTATTTGGGATTCTTGGTGCTGGTGCTAGCCCAGAGCAAGCGCTGTGTTTGAGCGTTAAGTGCTGCTAGCTTTTGCCAACGCGGGCTTGAATAGAGTTCGTGATAGCGGCGATAGGTGAGTTTTGCATTTGCAACAGCGGCTTTTCCATGTAGATCCTCAATGGCCTTCTTACTGGCATCGGACGTCGCTGCTTTCAGTTTTTCATCAAGCATGGCATCGATGAGCGTATCGATACGGCTGATGAAAAAACTGGCGACGCTAGCCACGTTGGCCGGATTGCCGTTTGAAGCAACCAGTCTTTCCACGCCCGCCATGTAAGCCTGCGCAACATCTACATAAGCTTCCAGAGAGAACAAGAGTGTTACGTTGATATTGATCCCCTCGCCAATAAGCTGTTCGATGGCAGGGAGAGATTCCTTGGTGCCAGGTACCTTGACCATGAGATTCGGGCGATTCACCGATCGCCATAACCGCCTTGCTTCCTCAATGGTCCCTTTTGCGTCGTTTGCCAAGGTTGGAGCGACTTCGAGACTTACGAATCCATCCTTGCGATTCGATTGGTCATACACCACGCGCAAAACATCCGCGGCATCCTGAATATCGCGAATGGCGATAATTTCGTACATGCCCTTTGCATCGAGCTCGGGCCTCTGCTGCAGGGCAGCTAGAGCGCCGCTATATTCGTCACTGCCGGTAATGGCTTTCTCGAAGATAGAGGGATTTGAAGTAACGCCCCGCACGCCGTCCTGTTCTACAAGGCGCTTGAGTTCGCCGCTATCGATGAGACTGCGGCGAATGTAATCCAGCCACACGGATTGGCCGTATTGGTGCAGTTCCTGGAGGGAGTTGGATTTTTTTTGTACGGTCATCATATCTTCCTTGATGTGGATTTGGTCAAAAAGTAAATCGGTCGCTTGCGGAACCTTTAGGCTACGGGATCCACATTCCAGCGGGTAATCACGCGGACATCTCTTTCATATCCAAGTACGCTTACAGTGCCCGTTCCTAGCGAAAGAAGTCGGCCGGCATCAGCCGGAAGCCCCAGCCAGCGGGCCGCTAGAATTCGGAGGATATGTCCGTGGGCAAACAAGGCAACAGTTGAGGTGCTTGATTGGCTGATGGAATTGGCTCGTTCAATCACTCTGTCTGCGCGAGTTCCCACTTCTTCGAGGGATTCGCCGTTGGGCACGCCCGCAGTCCAAAGGAACCAGCCGGGCCTCGTTTTACGGATATCGAGCGTGGTGCGGCCTTCATAGTCCCCATAGTCCCACTCACAAAGCATCGGGTCGGTCTCCACGACATCGCCATATCCGGCGAGCCGGCAGGTGTCCAAAGCCCGCTTCAAAGGGCTGGAGAGAACCATGCCAAAGCGGCGCCCCGTAAGGAAACCCCCAACAGCCTTGGCCCTGGAGCGCCCGGCATCAGTTAGAGGTATGTCCGTTTTACCGGTGTGAGCGCCGGACAAAGTCCATTCGGTCTCGCCATGACGTATCAACCAAATCTCCTGCGACTTTGAAGACGAGTGAACGGAATGACCAGTGTGCGACTCGCCTTCGCGATTGATAACGTTATTCTGAACATCGGTGGCACTAAGGTTTGTCATTGAATCTTCAAACACCTCCTAAAAATCGGATCGGGGCCGATTAATGACAGCTCTTCACGCAATAACTCTTTCTCATTCAATCTGGGTAGAGATGCGCTGCTCGTATAGTCATTCGTCTTTTGAATAACAGCGGTATCACCGCCGTTAAGTGAAATTGAAAGCTCTGGCCCCGCCAACATCACTGTCGTCTGGTTGCCGGAAGCAACAACCACTTCCGCTTCCGGCAAAACAGCACGAAACCATGAGCCGAGGTATTGAGCGGCAATAAGCGACACCGGCGGAGCATAAAGCACTCGAACCGCCTTAATCTCCGGCACGCGTGTGCGCCGCCCGTCACTTCCGCAAAGCTGCGATATCAACTGACGTAAGCCGGTCAATCTTGTCCAGGCTAAATCGGCAACGTTCCAGCCAAGCTGGTAAGCACTACGAACGAATGCGGAACCCGCGGCGGGATCCGCAAATTTCTCAGAATCAATTACGACTTTGTGAGCAAGCGAGAAAAAGTCCTGAAAGCCTCGGTCGGCTACCAGTCTGGGACTTCGCACGTAGAGCACCACTGGCAAATCAGCCGCGGCGAGAGACAATATCAATTTGGGAACATCGCTTAAAAGGGAGATTGGCGATTCGATCTCAATCTGCTCACAGCAGATCTGCTGGCGCTGCCCAAATGGCAACCAACATTGTGCCTGTACTCTCGCAGCGATATTGCCGCTTGTAGTCCCGTTCCGTAGAACCCGAAGCAGCAGAACCCTGCTTGGATTGCCATGCATGAGTTCAGCAACAATCTCGTTTATATCCTGGGAGTCTTCCTCTCCATCCATCGCGGTGATAAACGTCATTGTGCAGGCGCGGATGACTCCGGAGGTGTTCTCCGCGCTTTTATCGTCGGCAAGCTGGGTCCATAACTTCGATAAGTCTTTGAGTATAGACTCGGGGCTGAACGTGGTTGACATTTATGGCAGCCTCCAGCGATGGCCGCGCTGCGCGAGCATCTCATCGGATGCCGTCGGCCCCCATGTGCCGGCGGTGTAATTAGGAAAGTCAAATTTCGTATTGCCCCACCAATCGAGGACCGGCTGAACAACCGCCCAACTTGCATCCACCATGTCTTGTCGCGTGTACAACGTGGCATCGCCGATCATGGCGTCGACTAAAAGCGTTTCATAGGCAGATGGAGAGCGCTGCCCGAAGCTAGCTCCGCAATTGAAGTCCATCGAGACGGGGCGCAGGCGCATTCCACTACCCGGCTGCTTCGCAAGAAACTTCATCGAAATACCCTCTTCTGGTTGAATGCGGATTAACAGAAGGTTGGGGCGAACGTCAGCGTTGAGTCCATCAATCGAAAACGGCGAATGCGGCGCCGTTTTGTAGTAGATCGCTATGTCGGTGACACGCTTCGGCATGCGCTTACCGCTTCTGAGATAAAACGGTACGCCGGCCCAGCGCCAATTATCGACAAACAAGGTCATGGCTGCGTAGGTGTCGGTTTGAGCGTCGGATTTTACGCCCGACTCTTCGCGGAATCCCGGCACTTGCTGAGTTCCGAGGCGCGCAGCACCGTATTGGCCGGCCACCGCATGTGTTGAAACCTCGGACGGCTTCAGGACTCGAATCGAGCGCAAGAATTTAGCGCGCTCATCTCGCACCGCATCCGCGGTAAAGACTGCGGGAGGCTCCATGCCGACGGTGGCCATCACCTGAATAAGATGGTTTTGGATCATGTCGCGGAGGGCGCCCGCTTCCTGGTAGTAGGCTCCCCGGCCCTCCACGCCGATAGATTCGGCGGAGGTAATCTGTATATGATTGATATAGCGTTGATTCCAAAGCGGCTCAAAAATCCCATTCCCAAAGCGGAATGCAAGAATATTTTGAACTGTCTCTTTACCAAGATAGTGATCGATTCGGAAAATTTGGTCTTCTTCAAAGACTTTCAAGATATCGTTGTTAAGATCGGAGGCCGTAAGCAGATCGCGGCCAAATGGTTTTTCAACGATGACTCTTCTCCACCCTTCGTGGTGGTGTTGCATCTTGGCTTCGCCTAACTGGCCAATGACTGGGCCGTAGTAGCTAGGTTGGGTCGATAGATAGAAGAGAGTATTTCCCAGAGTCCGATGGCTTTTTTGTAGCTTTTCCAGCCTGTCATCGAGATTCTTATATAAAGTTGAATCCTGCAGGTCGCCAGAAACATAAAATAAACTACGCGCAAAACTATCCCATGCTTCTGCATTGAACGGCCCATCATCGAGAAATTTTATGGTGGCGTCCCGCATGGCCGCGCGATACGCCTCGTCGGTCATGGGCGTGCGAGAATTGCCCACGATTGCAATGGTCGATGGAATGCGTTGCTCGCATGCGAGGCGATACAGCGCAGGTATCAGTTTGCGCTTCGCTAAGTCGCCGTTAGCGCCGAAGATCACGATGGAGCAGGAGGGTGCGCGGCGCTCAAATCTGAATGGGTCAGCCAAGGCATTTTCAATCCCGATCGGCTGAGTGCCAGCTGACAGAAGGGAAGTCGTAGTCATTGCCATTGCATTATCCAATTGAGGTGCTCTTTCGTGTGGAAAACTGGCGAGAGAGCACGAGATTATTAAAAATTCCGGTTTAACACTTTGAGCGATCAAGGGAACATTACGTACTCATAATTCCCGATTGCCCGAATAGTAGCTGTGAGTAGGCCAAACGCATACTTTGGCAATCACTGATATAAAAAGCAGCGCTATCCTAACATGTTGGGAAAAATGGTTGTGTGCAATGGATGTATAAATTAGGCTAGATTTGAATCTAATAAGTATAGGATCAATTCATTGTCGGTGGATATGATAAATCGCTAATCTTGGTTGCCCTGAGACTGCATGGAAGGCCAACATCATTGCCAATTTGGCCAGGTGAGTATTAGGATTAATTGTAGATATTTAATCAATCCAAATAGCTTTAAATAAAAGGCTAACTTATCCACTAATAGGTCTAGTTTAATGGATTTATGGTAGTGGATTCTGGCCTAAAGCATTATATTTTTACCCCGTCAAGGCGGTTGAATCGAAGCATCACTTGCAGGCGGTCATCCACACATAAGAAGTCGTAAATTTGCGACGATGGGGTTATCGATGGCACAAAAAAGGATTGTAATTATTGGAGGCGGTTTCGGGGGCGTTCATACGGCTCGAACATTGGAAAAGCTGTTGCGCCCTGAGGAAGCGGAGATTTGCCTCGTGAATCGCGAAAACTATTTTGTATTCCAACCGCTGTTGCCGGAAGTTCTTACTGGCTCATTGGGAGTGTTGGATACAGTGGCTCCCATTCGAAGACTATGTCCGCGTACAAGATTATATACACGAGAAGTTGAACGGATTGATCTGGCTGGGCGGCAGGTTGTAATGCTGCCGGGATTCCGGCCGAGGGCAAGCCATCTCCCCTATGACGTACTGGTGCTGGCTCCTGGTGCGGTCGTAGACTTTACAGGAATGCAGGGAATGGCCGAGCACGCATTGCCGTTTCGCACCCTCGGCGACGCCTTGCGCCTGCGCAACCGGCTGATCCAGGCGATGGAGGAAGCCGAGAACGAAACTGATTTGGAGTTTCGTCGGCGGTTGCTTACCTTTGTTGTCGCGGGCGGGGGTTTTTCGGGAGTAAAAGTGGTTGCGGAAATCAATGATTTCGTTCGGGGCGCTGTTCGCCACTTCCGCAACATCCGCCAGGAAGATATCCGTAGCGTGCTGGTGCATTCGGGCGAATTGATTCTTCCGGAGATGTCGCCTTCGCTCGCGCGTCATGCGCAGAACGTATTGGCTAAGCGTGGCATTGAACTGCGGCTTCGGTCGCGGATTGAGTCGGCAACAGCCGACTCAGCAGTAATTAGCGGTGCGGAGGTCATCGGGACTCGCACGGTAGTCTCGACTGTGCCGGCCGGTCCTGCGCCCTTGATCGAGCAACTCGATGTCCCCAAGGAAAAAGGGCGGCTTAATGTGACTGAGTTTCTCGAAGTCCGGGGGCACGAGGGCGTCGTTTGGGCTGTGGGCGACTGTACGAATGCGGGCACCCCGACCGGGCGTGCTGCTGAAAGCGAATCGCAGGCCGCGGCCGGAAACATCTGCGCAGTATTGCGCGGCCAGACGCAAAAGTCTTTTCATTTTGAGGGTTATGGCAAGCTAGGATCGCTAGGCCATCATTCAGGTGTGGCCGAAGTCATGGGTTTGCGCATCTCCGGCTTCCTTGCTTGGATTCTGTGGCGATTGTTTTATCTCGGCAAGATGCCGGGCCTGGACCAAAAATTCAGAGTGGCATTTGATTCATTTACGTCACTTCTTTTTCCGACGGATTTTGTCCAGGTTCGTATTCAGGCCTCGGACAACATTACCTATGAGCACTTTGCGCCTGGCGAAGTAGTATTCGAAGAGGGAGACGTAGGGGATCGCTTATACGTCATTCGTAAGGGCCAAGTGGAGGTGCTGCAGAATGGTTCGCAGGTCTCGGTGCTTGGAACCGGCGAATATTTTGGAGAAATGGCGCTATTATCCAGTCGTCCGCGCACCGCGACAGTCCGCGCGCTGCAAGCGACCGACCTGCTCGCCGTGAACAAGGGCGATTTCGACAAATTGTTGATTGGTTTCCCTGAGTTTCAGTCTGGCCTGAGCGAACTGGCTGCGCGTCGCAGTGCTTGAAGAATTTTGCCCAGCGGCCAAGAATCAATGGAAGCAAAAAACGAACACGACCTAGGAGGGCGCTTGACTAACGTAAATCCACTGGAAACCTTGTGCATCAACACCATTCGTATCCTTTCTGCGGATGCGGTCCAACAGGCGAATTCAGGGCATCCAGGTATGCCGATGGGGGCCGCAGCCATGGCATACACGCTGTGGATGGAATGCTTGAAGCACAATCCCCAGGATCCATCTTGGCCCGATCGCGATCGTTTCGTTCTTTCGGCCGGTCACGGGTCCATGCTCCTTTATAGCTTGTTGCATCTCACTGGCTACGATTTGTCGTTGGATGAGCTAAAGCATTTCCGGCAATGGGGAAGCAAAACGCCGGGACATCCCGAACGCGGGCACACGGCCGGCGTGGAAGTAGCGACTGGGCCTCTCGGACAGGGTTTTGCGAATGGGGTCGGAATGGCCATCGCCGAAGCTTGGCTGGCGGCGCATTTCAATAAGCCCGGGCACAAAATCGTCGATCATTATACCTATGCAATTGTGAGCGACGGCGATTTGATGGAGGGGATTACCCAGGAAGCGGCCTCTATTGCCGGGCATTTTCGCCTCGGCAAGTTGATTTACTTGTACGATCAGAACAGTATCTCTCTGGCCGGGGCCACGGACCTGATTTTCACGGAAGATGTTGCGAAGCGATTTGAAGCTTACGGATGGCATACGAGAAACGTGTCCGATGGCAACGATACCGAAGACATCAAGAAGGCGATTCTCGAGGCGCAGGCCGACCAGCGGCCCTCGCTCATTCTAGTACGCACCCACATCGGTTTCGGTAGTCCCAAGAAGCAGGATACCTTTCATGTCCACGGAAGCCCTCTAGGCGAGGAAGAATTGCAGGCGGCCAAGAAAAATCTGGGCTGGCCGACGATGGATAAGTTCTATTTGCCTAACGATGCGGTCAATCACTTCCGCACATCAATCGACAAGGGCGAAAAAGCCCAGGCGAAGTGGCAGAAACTGTTCGAAGCCTATCGCAAGCAATTCCCAACGGAAGCCGCTGAGTTCGAGCGGATGATAAAGGGAACGTTGCCTGAGAATTGGTCTGCGGATCTCCCGAAATGGAAACCATCCGATAAGCCGCTAGCCACTCGTGCCGCTGGGGGTGATGCTCTGAATGCATTGGCAGCCCGAATTCCCAACATTATCGGTGGTTCGGCCGACCTGAATCCTTCGACCAATACGGCGCTTAAAGCAAAGGGCGACTTCCAGCCGCCCACCAGCGCGACAAAGGATGTTGCAGGCGCAGTTGGCGGGGAATGGGGTTATGGCGGCCGCAATATCGCATTCGGCATTAGAGAGCACGCGATGGGTGCGGCTGTGAATGGAATGGCAGCTCATGGAGGGGTTCTTCCATTTGGTGCGACTTTCTTGGTTTTTTCCGACTATGTAAAACCCTCCATTCGCTTGGCTGCCCTCAGCCGGCTCAAGGCATTCTACGTCTTCACTCACGATAGTGTTGCGGTCGGTGAAGACGGCCCTACGCATGAGCCTATCGAGCATCTCGCAGGATTGCGGTCGATTCCGGGCCTTACCGTTGTTCGTCCGGCAGATGCAACCGAAACGGTGGAAGCATGGGCTTTTGCTGTCCAGCATGATGGTCCCACATTATTTGCCTTGAGTCGCCAGGCCCTCCCTCACCTTGATAGAAGTCGGTCCAAAGAGCCTGGTGTAAGCCGTGGCGCTTATATTCTCTCGGAAGCGAATGGCGGCGTACCTGAAATCATCTTTATCGCAACGGGCTCGGAGGTGCATCTGTGTATGAAAGCACAGGAAAACCTGCACAGCCGCGGGATTCCTTCGCGCGTAGTGAGCATGCCAAGCTGGGAGTTGTTTGCCGCTCAAGACGAAGCGTACCGCGAATCCGTATTGCCAAAGAAGATCAGGAAGAGGGTCACGGTGGAAGCCGCATCAACCCAAGGATGGCAAAAATGGGCTGGTGACCAAGGGAGAACCATCGGAATCGATCACTTTGGCGCCTCTGCTCCTGGCGAAGAGATTCTTCGGCGCTTTGGCTTCACCGCTGAGAATGTGACTATGGTTGCCGTACAGTTATTTGGACTCGACCCGAATGCTGACCAAGAAGTCGAAGCAGCGGCCTCCGCGGCCGTCAACGTGTCAAACGGCCACTAATAGGCCAAGAGTAGCATTTGGGAGACATGCATGTGCCAGGAAGAGCTGAGGCTCAAAGAATCTCGGGATAGGATCGCTCACTGGAAGCGATGGGGGCCATATCTAAGCGAGCGGGCCTGGGGTACCGTTCGCGAGGACTATAGCCCTTGGGGAGAAGCGTGGGAATTTTTTTCTCACGATCATGCCCGGTCTCGCGCATATCGGTGGAACGAAGATGGCATTGCGGGAATCTGCGATCGCCATCAGCACCTCTGTTTTGCCATCGCGTTATGGAATGGCAAAGATCCTATTATCAAAGAACGCTTATTTGGACTTTCTGGTAATCAGGGCAACCACGGGGAAGATGTAAAAGAGTATTACTTCTATCTCGATTCCACCCCAACCCACTCCTACATGAAGTTTCTCTATAAGTATCCTCAGCTAGAGTTTCCTTATGCGAAATTGGTTGAGGAGAATAGACGGCGATGGAAAGACGACCCGGAATACGAGTTGTTTGACACTGGAATCTTTGGCAATGACCGCTACTTTGATGTTTTTGTCGAATATGCCAAGGCCGAAACGGAGGACATCTGCATTGTCATCCAGATAGCGAATCGTGGGCTGGAAACGGCTAGCCTTCATGTACTGCCGACGTTGTGGTTTCGCAATACGTGGTCATGGGGGGCGGAAGGCGCCAAGCCCACGCTCGGCTTCGATTCCAAAAGCGGCGCCATTAGTGCCCAGAAGGCGGAGATTGGCCAATACTATCTTCATTTTCAGCCAGGGGGCTCGCCGTTATTTACCGAAAATGAGACCAACTACGAGCGTCTGTACAACGCCCAAAATACCTCCCCTTACGTGAAGGACGCTTTTCATCGCTATGTGATTGATGGCGAATCTGGCGCGGTCAACCCGAATCGGCAGGGTACTAAGGCAACCGTTGATTACAAGATCGAAGTTGCACCGGGCAAGCCGGTCTCCATCAAGCTCCGTTTGCAGAGAAAGGCTTCGCCCTCCACCAGTTTGAACATGTTAGGCGCGGACTTCGACGAGATTTTCAGCCAGCGCCGGGCTGAGGCCGATGAATTTTATGCGACTATCATTCCCGCATCGGCCGACAAAGAAAGCAGCATTGTCACACGCCAAGCCTTTGCCGGGCTTCTCTGGAGCAAACAGTATTACCACTACATCGTTCGCGATTGGTTGGAAGGGGACCCTGGCATGCCGGTCCCTCCGGCACAGCGAAAGCGCGGAAGAAACAGTGCCTGGACGCACGTCTACAACGCCGACGTGATCTCCATGCCGGATAAATGGGAATATCCCTGGTATGCAGCGTGGGATTTGGCCTTCCATTGCGTAACATTGGCACTTGTTGATGCCGATTTTGCCAAAGAGCAGCTCATTCTGATGCTGCGTGAATGGTATTTACATCCCAACGGGCAAATCCCCGCTTATGAATGGGGACTTGATGATGTGAATCCGCCGGTGCACGCCTGGGCTGCTTACCAGGTCTATGTGATCGACCGCGAAAGAAACGGCGGTAAAGGAGACCGTGAATTTCTTTCTCGCATCTTTCACAAGCTCTTGCTGAATTTTACTTGGTGGGTCAACCGCAAAGATTTACGGGGTAAGAATGTTTTTCAGGGAGGATTTCTCGGTTTAGATAACATCGGCGTTTTTGACCGGGGGGCGGCACTCCCCAGTGGGGGACACATAGAGCAATCCGATGGCACCAGTTGGATGGCGATGTACTCCCTCGATATGCTGGCCATCGCGCTTGAATTGTCGCGCGAGGATTCTACTTACGAGGATGTTGCGAGTAAATTCTGGGAGCATTTCGTCTTTATTGCCCGAGCGATGAACCACTTGGGCGACGATGGGATGAGCTTGTGGCATGTCGAGGACGGGCTATTCTACGACGTGCTTCATCTACCCAGCGGAGAGCGCCTGCCTCTGAGAGTGCGGTCCATGGTGAGCTTGATGCCGCTGTATGCCGTGCAAACCATGGAGCCGGAACTGCTCGATGCGATGCCTGCTTTCAAGCGCCGCCTGGAATGGTTTATTACCAACCGCTCAGATCTCACCAAGAACATGGCGTCGATGGGCACTGCCGGAATGAAGGAGCGCCGCCTGTTTTCGATCGCCAACCGCGAACAGCTCGAGAGTATCTTGACCGTAATGCTCGACGAAAAGGAGTTCTTATCTCCCTACGGTATTCGTGCTCTTTCTGCGCGCCATCGCGAGCATCCCTTCGTATTGGAATTGGAAGGCCAAAGGCACTCCATCGATTATGCTCCCGGCGACTCCAACACCACGCTATTCGGTGGTAATTCCAACTGGCGGGGACCTGTATGGTTTCCGGTGAACTATCTTTTAATCCAGGCCTTGCGCCGGTTCCATCAGTTTTACGGTGACACAATGCGGATGGAGTGCCCAACTGGGTCGGGCCAGATGATGAATCTGAATGAAATTGCCGACGAAATCAGCCGCCGTCTAATCAGCATATTTCAGCGCGATCAGACAGGGCGCCGTCCGGTATTTGGTAGCAACGATAAAATTCAGTTCGATCCGCATTGGCGTAACTATATTCCCTTCTATGAGTATTTCCATGGAGATACCGGCTCCGGCCTGGGAGCAAGCCATCAAACTGGGTGGACCGCGTTGGTCGCTAAGATGATCGACGAAATAACAGCGAAGCCGAAACATTCTGATGGAGTCGTGGCCAAGGCCAGCGTAGGTTGAGACTAAGGAACATAAGGGTTGAGTTTATGCCGAAAATTGAGTTCAACAAGACCATCTGCGGCGACCTGGAACCTGCTCTGGCGCGCGAGTGGCTGGAAACCAACGGTATCGGCGGATTCGCTTGTGGCACCTTGGCGGGAGCTAACACCCGCCGATATCACGGCCTGCTCACCTCGGCGTTGAAGGCGCCCGGTGGGCGCATGGTATTGCTCGCAAAGCTGGAAGAGACTTTAGTGATTGACGGTCGCCGCGTGGATCTGTCGACGAATGAGTATGCTGGCGCAATTCATCCAGAGGGATATCGTTACCTGACGAGTTTTAGCAAGGACCCATTTCCCACTTTCGTCTTCGAAGTGGAAGGAGTCCGGCTGGAAAAGTCGGTCCTTATGGTGCAGGGAAGCAACACGGTGCAGGTGGAGTATCGGGTCGTAGATTGTCCCGCTAATGCTGACCTGCAACTGGAGCTGCGTCCCCTCATCGCTTTTCGCGATTACCATTCGACGATGAGCGAAAACAGCGGTTTTGATACCGGCTTTGAGATCGAGCCGGGAGTAGTTTCAGTTCAACCGTATCTTGACCTTCCTCGCCTTTACTTCGCCCACACAGCGGGCAAGATCAAGAAAGAAGGCTATTGGTACAAGACTTTCATTTATCGGATGGAGCGCGAGCGCGGTCTTGATTTTCAAGAGGATCTCTTCAATCCATTCTCGCTGCTGTTTGATATAAGCAAGTGGCACAACGCAGTAGTGATCGCGTCCACAGAGGTCTGCGATGCCCGCGACGCCGGCTCCGTTCGCGAGCGCGAACAGAAACGGCGGGAACTGGTGCTTGCGGCGGCCCCCTGCAATGATTTTTTCATTGATTTTCTTACCGCGGCTGCCGACCAGTTCTTAGTGCGGCGCGGCGGAGATTGGACCATCATCGCTGGTTATCCCTGGTTTACCGATTGGGGCCGCGATACCATGATCTCTCTGCCTGGCTTGACTTTGTTTACGAAGCGGGAGCCGGTTGCAAAGAGCATTCTTGCTAACTTTGCCCACCACGTCGATATGGGCATGGTGCCGAACCGGTTTCTTGATTCAGGTGAAGTCGGCGAATTCAATACGGTTGATGCGACTTTATGGTTTTTCGAGGCTGCTCGGGCCTATGCCGAAGCGACCCAGGATTACAGCTTCGTTCTTCACGAGTTGTATCCAGTCCTGGAAGAGATCATTAACTCACATATTAAGGGGACTCGTTACAACATCAAGATGGCGGAAAACGGGCTGCTCAGTTGTGGAGCTCCGGGTGTTCAGCTTACGTGGATGGATGCCAAGGTTGGCGACTGGGTAGTGACACCTCGCAGCGGCAAGCCGGTGGAAGTGCAAGCCCTCTGGTATAACGCCCTGAGGATCATGGAAGATTTTGCCAGAAGATTTGGAGACGAAAAGCAGCAGAAACGCTACTCAACCCTCAGTTCCCTGACATTGTGGACTTTCAATCGCGTTTTTTGGAACGAAGAAAGAAATTGTTTGTTCGATGTAGTGAACTGCACTGCTGATCCTTCGATTCGGCCTAACCAGATATTTGCTGTGAGCCTGCACTATACGATGCTGTCCCTGGCGCGGGCTCGTGCGGTTGTGGAAACCGTGGAGCGCGAGTTGCTTACGCCGGTGGGGCTTCGAACTCTTTCTCCCTCCGACCCCAACTACCAAGGTCGCTGCCGGGGAGACCAGGCGACGCGTGACGCGGCTTATCATCAGGGTACGGTGTGGCCTTGGCTGCTAGGGCCCTATCTGAGTGCTTACATTCGAGTTCATAGCGGCTCGACAGAGGTCCGTCTGCGTGCCCGGCAACTTCTGCAGGGATTGGAAAACCATATCGTGGACGCATGCTTCGGACAGATTTCAGAGATTTTTGACGGGGATTGGCCGCACGAGCCCTGTGGCTGTTTTGCTCAGGCTTGGAGTGTGGGCGAGATACTTAGAGTTCTTTGCCAGGATGTTCTTCAGCTAGTTCCAATGAGCGGAAATTCTGAGATTCCCGTCCATCAAAATATGGCGAATGTTTAGTGGAATCATACTGATCGAAGCCGCCTTGCGACGAATCAATTTCAATTTGGGGAAGTAGGCCTGAAAGCTAACTAACAACGATTTAAGGGAACAGGTCGGAACTATGAGCATTCAGCCAACGTCCATCTCTTCAACACCCAATGGATCTCTTTCCCCCGCGGTAGTGCGTCATGATATTCGGAACGTACTGAATCATATTATCGGCTACGGCGAAATGTGCACGCAGACGGCGGAAGACTACGGAGCATCGGTGCTGGTGCATGCACTGAATGAAATTAGTGCCATTGCAAAATCAATTCTTCCGATTTTGGGTAAGTGGAATGGTCCTATGGCAAGCGAGGATCAATCCGAAGAGATCAGCTCGCAGATTGTGACCCAAAGTCAGCGGCTAAATGAGATCGAGATGGGCCTCGCGAAACATGCCGATTCGATTGAAGACCCTTCATTCTCAGATGATTTGAAGCGTTTGAAGCTCGCCGCGCAAAATCTCGTTTCGCTCTCCCGGCAACTCAAGAGCAGCCCGGAGCCTGAAAGTAGCGCTACCCTGGTTTTTGTTTCACAAAAACAGCAGAAAGTGCGAGCCACACTGTCGCTTTCCACGCCTGCGTCAGAGTCCAGCAAGGGCCTTATTTTGGTGGCTGACGACCAGGAA
>Ga0070734_10001209_pt1 | contig 40042 bp, 30 predicted proteins | sample Coa_R1_8_FD_66444 | JGI IMG/M metagenome (GOLD analysis project Ga0070734, IMG submission 66444) | Surface soil microbial communities from Centralia Pennsylvania, which are recovering from an underground coalmine fire - Coalmine... | ecosystem: Environmental > Terrestrial > Soil > Unclassified ...
CTCCACAGCAGCTTGGTTAAAGTCAGAAAATAGAAAGACTTTACAAGTAGAGTGTAAGAAACTGAGTTTTTATACTCAAAAAAACAGGAAATTTTTTGGCTTAAAAAAAAATATGAAAAGCAGCAAGCAGGGCAGTAGTGAAAACAGGAGATGATTTCAAATTATTTTTAATGCGATATAAAGCCGTATGGAGCAGGTTGCTCACAGACTGATAGTTCATTTGCATCAATTCCGCAATTTGATCATTGCTGAAACCCTGATAAAACCTGAGCTGGACAGCTTCCTGCTGGCGTTTTGTAAGTGTAGTAATGGCTTTGCGTAAGGAACTCGCTCGGGAATCGATTATTTCTTTATTTATTAGTTCTGTTTCTGCAGAAAGTTCAAATCTGTTATAATCAGATTCATCACTTGATAGAGAAGAATGTGTATTTAGTTGGCTTAATTTCTCAGCTCTGATTAATTTATACCGCAATGCTTTGAATAGATAAAATTTAACAGACTCGGGCTGAGCAAGATTTTCCCTGCTGTCCCAAAGCTCAATAAATAAATCCTGAATATTATCTTTCAGGATTTCCTTGTCAGCACAAAGCTTTGCGCCATAAGAAATCAGTGATGCAATATGCGCCTTATAAATTTGGGCAAATGCATTTTTGTTGCCTTGTTTCAATTGCAACCACAGTAAACAGTCATTTTGGTTATCCGTTTTCATCAACAATGGCTTTTCCTCCATGAACAAGCAGACAATTAACAAAAGAGGAATCAAATCTGAATCGTTAGAAAACTTCCGCTCTAATGACAAGAAAGCAATATTTCATGCTGCTTATCTTTTATTGTTAACCTCGAATCATTAATTAAAGATATTGAAATTAAACAATATCTTTTTTACACCACACCAAACAATTTTTAAAACCACTAAATCCTGATATTTCTTTCTATGATGTAGGAGTGCCACAAAATCATTGCAGCGATGGACCGATGAGGCTTCCAGTGCTCTGTAAGGAGCAGGATTTCTTCTTTGGGGATTTGACCAGAAAGCTGTTTTGCTTTTTTTAGGCTGTTTATTACAGCCAGGTCGCCTATTGGGAAAATATCTGATCGCTGCAAAGTCATCAGCAAGAAAATATCAACAGTCCAGTCTCCAATGCCTTTGATTTTTTTAAGCTTCGTTCTTATTTCATCATCCGGCAGTGACGCAATCTTTTTTATTGACAATTCACCATTCACGATTGACGATGCAAGATGCCTTGCATAAATTATTTTTTGCCTGCTGAAATAACAGTCTTTCAATTCTGAATCTGTGAGCGCTAATAATTTTTTTGGAGTGATGCTGCCAATCCTTTCTTTTAATTTATTTAAAGCAGCTTTTGCAGATGCAAGAGAAACCTGCTGCTCAAGAATAATGTGAATCAGCGTTTCAAAATCTGGCTTTCGCCGCCACATAGGTGGATAGCCATGTCGCTTAATAATTTCTTTTAAGTGCTTGTCTTTTTTTGCAAGTTTATCACAGAGCTCATGAAAATTCTCCTCACTAAATACATTAATCATTCTCAATTATCCATTAACTTATTTCTTTTTGAATTTTTCAATCGCCTTTTTCGATTCTTCGCTCAGGATTAATTTTCCACTGATAGCTGCACGCTCAATCAATAATTTATCCCAGTGTTCTGTTCCCTGCCAGAAAATTTTTTTCATTTCTGTCATAGCTGAAGAGCTTGAATGCGCAAGTAGCTCTGTCAATCTTCTTATAGACTCATCCATACCAGTCACATCCGGGTGAAGCTCTGCATACAAACCTTTTCTCCTTGCCCAATCTGCGTTGCGCCACATAGTTGCATCAATGGCTAATTGCGTGAAAGACGATAATCCGATTTTTCTTTCCACCGCAGGGCCTACCACAAATGGGCCAATGCCGATTGCAAGTTCACTTAGTTTTATTTCCGCTCCTTCGACAGCAATTCCGTAGTCTGCTGCTGCAACCAAGCCCACGCCGCCACCAACACATTTTCCCTGCACACGAACAACAATGAACTTCGGGCACTTGCGCATAGCATTGATGACATGAGCAAAGCCGCTAAAAAATTCCAGTCCTTCTTCTTTATTTTTAATTGCGTACAATTCATTGAATGATGCGCCGGCGCAAAAAGCTTTATCGCCGCCAGAACGCAGCAAGATCACTTTCGCATCGGTATCATTCCCGGCCGCATGAATTTGTTTTGCAAGCTCTTCTAATATTTTTCCGGGAAGCGAGTTGCTTTGCGGATGAAAAAACTCAATAGTCGTAATGCCATTGTGCGGCTCGACTTTTACATAACCGCTTTCAATTTCGTGAAGCATAAGAAAAAATTATTATAAACAAATGTAAGCATGGAATAAAAACCTTCTACATTTCAATTTACTATTTCCTTGTTAACCGCAAATAAAAACCCCCTGCTTGTGCAGAGGGCGTCTTAATGTGGATACAACCCTTGTTTATAGAGAAGGGAGGGATTACTATTTTTAAGAGGTTTTACTCTGTGGCTATAAACGAAAAATTTGTTGATGTAGTTTTGTATTATTCTTATTATTTGTGAAAAATATGCCAAAACCAACCTTGCAGATTTACGGTAATGGTCATCAATATTATACGGGTAGCGGTTGTCAAGTTTATCTCAATTTGCAAAAAGAAAGCCTATTGTGGATTTTTTTACACAATTACCCATCCATTAAAAAGAAATAATTGAAGAGGGGATTAAAACCTTTGTATCATCCAAAGTTTTATAAGAAAAGGCTGATTAAAATATTATTTAAGTAGTAGCGCTGAGTTCTTTTAGTGCACTCACAAGCACATCTAAATCTTGCGTTGTTGTAAAAACATTTGGAGTGATTCTGCAACCATGTACATTGGCATAATCGATTGCCACAGTATAGATTTTATATTTCTTTAGCAAGGTCTCTGCAAGATCTGCAGGCTTCATGTTCTCAATGCCAACATTTGCAATAGCACATGCACGCGAAGGTTCTTCCGGTGTGTTTACAACTACTTTGGGAATATTTCTGGTTTTGCTGGTCCAGTATTGCTGAAGGAACCGCAGCCTTGCTTCTTTTTTTTCAACTCCGATTTTTTCATAAAAATCAATTGCATCGGCAATGGTCAGGTCTGTGTGTGCCGGATGTGTCCCGATATGATTGAGGCGAGAAATATCGTCATCTTTTTTCTCTGCTTCTGCCAGCAATGGCCAAACCTTGTGAATGTTTTCTTTCTTCACATACAATATTCCTGCTCCAAGCGGAACACTCAGCCATTTATGAAGGCTCGCTCCATAATAATCACAATTCAAGTCTGCTATCGAAAATTTAATTTGCGCGAATGCATGTGCGCCATCCACCATCACATCCACTCCTTTTCTGTGCGCCATGTCACAGATTTTCCTGACAGGCAAAATTTGACCTGTGATATTTACCATGTGGCTCACCATCAACAGCTTTGTTTTTGGTGTGATGGCATTTTCATAAAGCTTCACGATTTCATCATCTGATTTTGGATGATTCGGGACAGAAACGATTTTGTTTACAACGCCGAATCTTTTTGAGACCATCTTGAACATTTCAAGCATTGAACCATAATCCTGTTCAGCCATGATTGCTTCATCACCAGCGTTCCAGTGAAGACCGCCGATTACCATGTCGAGTGATTCAGTTGTATTGCGTGTGATGATTAATTCATCGCTTGAACAGCCTGCAAGTTTTGCGAGCTTTTCAGCCATTTTTTTCTTATTGTCAAATTGAACAGTTCGCATGTAATACGAACCCTGATAATTTACTTCACGGACATGGCTGATATAATTTTCCAATATCTCTTCCGGAAGAATATTGTAATAACCATTTTCGAGATTAATATAATCCGGTTTCAGTTTGTAACCACCCCGAATGCTCATCCAAAACTCATCATCAGATGAAAGCTGTTCAGCAGTTCTCTGAGCTGCTTTACTGATCCATCCCGCAAAAACATTTGCTGATAACGGCACACTAACGCCTGCCATCGCAAGCCCTTTTATGAATGAACGCTTGTCCATAATGATTATACTTTATGAATAATTATTGAAATGTACTGAATATAGAGGAATTGATAAAACCTGATTATGGCTTATTCCTACTAACGGAGATGATTAACCGAATTAATATCGCTGGCAAAAAACAAAAGCTGCAATGACAAATAGAATGTCATTGCAGCCTAATATTTACTCGATATTATTTATTGCTTAATAAATTTCTGATTGTAGCTTTTGCCATTGGCATCTTTCACATTCACGATATAAGCTCCGAATGAAAGCGAACTTACATTGATGGTGTTTGTTCCTGATTTCAATCTGGCCTCACTTATCAAAGAACCTGATTGATTATAAATTCTTGCAACGCTGAAGTCATTATTATTTTGAATTTTTATGACATCTTTTGCGGGGTTAGGCCAAACCTGCACATAATTGACTGCCGCATTTTGCATATTCACCAGTTTTACTTCTGAATAGCTGCCTGAGCCATCCAAATCAACTTCATGAATGCGGTAATAATTTGCGCCTTTCGTTGGATTATTATCTATGAAATCATATTTGGCTGTTCCAAATGTTGCATTGATCGCAACAAAACTTAATTCATTCCAATCAGAGCCATTCGTGCTATGTTCGATATAATATCCTTTATTATTTTTCTGTTCAGAAACTGTCCAGGAAATAGAAACTGATTGATCATTTTGAGCAGTTGCAGTGATATTTTCAAATGATACCGCCAAAATAGTGAAAGGGAAGTTGCATGAAGTAAGGTCGCCACAAATACCAGACACGTTGAATGCACCCAACAAGCTCAATGATAAACTCGTTGACAATTTATATAGGTTATAATTTGTCGCCATGAAAATATTACCTGAAGGATCGAAAGCAATACCAACAAAATTTGCTCCGCTAAGTGTCGACGTAGTTGGCGTAATTAACTGTTGAACTGTAATGCTTGCAATGCTTGTAGTTGGTAAAGGTGTCGGAAGTTTATAAAGGCCCCAGTTTGAAGAGTTAGAAGTGACAATCCATAAATTCCCCAACCCATCAATAGCAACATCACCACTGCCCTGCGAAGTAAAAACAGAAGTCACATTATTTCCATACTGATCAGTAAACACCGAACAAATCAATGTCCACGTATTAGAAGGAATATCATAATAACAAAGGTTTCCTTTATTATCAATACAATAATAACCTACACCATTGAAGCTCATGCAACCTTTATTTACAGTTCCTGTGATTGGAGCGCTTGCAAGAGTAGTATATGTATTGGTGATCGGGTTGTAAGAAACAAATTGTTGTGAACCGCCACTATTTGCATTTTGAAAGTAATAAAAAAGGCCGTTGATTGTATTAAAGCCAACTCCATTTGCAGCACTGGTAGAGTTCATGGCAGTTGCGTTTACAATGCTGCCCACATTGGCGTTGCTCACAGTAATCGGGTAAATGCCTCCTGCGTTTGATAGAGAATAAATCGTGGTGCCGGGATTCGTGCACATTTGTGCATTGCTTTCATTTAGAACAACGACAAGAGCTGCTGAAAGAGCAAGTGTTTTAAGAATGTGTGAAGTAGCCTTCAAAGAAATCTTTTCCATTTTAATAGGGTTGAATTAAAAAATGATTTCTTAGGAAAGGTTTGTGCGCCGAAGCGGCGGTAGGATAGGTTTTGCACTAACTCGTGCTCTACATATATTTCAATGCCAATGCCAATTTACAAGTTGTTGAAATACAATAAAATAGAGGAAAATTGAAAGTGGAATTATTCCAATAAAGGGAATTGTTGTACTAAATGGAGTTAAATAGTACTTGGGGAATCATCTGTAAATAGTCAATAAAAGCCTTAGTTTGATAACACTATTTCTTTTTCCTTACCATTGTCAAGATAGTGGCTAATCCAACAAGTTCATTCTTTTCATCAAAAATTTCAACGAGCCATTTCACAATTCCTTTTTCAATATCATCGCCTCGCTTGAAATCTTCAAGCTTTTCAACTTTGCGCAAATCATTTAGCAATTTTTCTTTGCACGTAAAGCGAATATAAATTTCTGCTCCCGGATAAACAGGTTTTGTGAAACGCAATTCATCAATACCATAATTCAATAACACCGGATTTTTTTCATAGCTGTCAACAAATAAACCTGCAGCAATGCTTATGATAAAATATCCATGAGCAACTTGTCTTTCAAACATCGTGTTATTAAAATCAGCTTCTTTAATATGCGCATAAAAATGGTCGCCACTCAAATCTGCAAAGCGATTAATATCTTCAGAAGTAATAGTTCTTTTTTCAGTGATAATCTGGTCGCCAATTTTTAGCTCTTCAAAATATTTTTTGAACGGATGAATTGTATCACTATTTCCTTTGGCATATTGATGGTATTGGTTGGTAACTGCGGTTATGCTTGAGGGTGAACCTTGCACAGCAACACGTTGCATATAATGTTTCACTCCGCGAATGCCACCCATTTCTTCACCGCCTCCTGCGCGACCGGGACCGCCATGAACCAATGTTGGCAATGGCGAACCATGACCCGTGCTTTCTTTCGCACATTCATTATTCAAAATCAAAATCCTTCCATGATGTGTGGCTGCGCTAATCACATATTGTTTGGCAATTTTGTTATCGGCAGTAACAATCGTGCTGCACAAAGAACCTTTTCCTTTCTTAGAAAGCTCAATGGCTTCATCTAAATCTTTGTAAGGCATTAATGTGCTCACGGGACCGAATGCTTCCACCTCATGTGATGCATTCGATACAAAAGGATTTTCATTCAACAATAATAATGGGCTGATGAATGCTCCTTTGTTTGCATCTGCATCAATTGTTTCAACGCTATCTAAACTTCCATAAATAATTTGTGAAGAAGCCAACAGTTTTTGAATCTGATTTTTTACTTCTGTTCGTTGTGATAATCCGGCAAGTGAGCCCATACGCACTTTTTCATTGAGCGGATTACCAATGGTTGTCTGTGCCAAAGATTTCCCCAGTGCAATCTTCACATCTTCCAATTTATTTTCAGGAACAAAAATTCTTCTGATAGCTGTGCATTTTTGCCCGGCTTTTGTTGTCATTTCTTTTCTCACTTCCTTAATAAAAATATCCCATTCCGGCATTTGCGTAGTTACATCATCACCAAGCACAATGCAATTCAATGAATCTGCTTCCATGGTGAAAGGAACATTTTCTTCCAATATTTTTTTCTGGGATTTCAACATTAATCCTGTTGAAGCAGAACCCGTGAATGTGATGACATCTTGCGATGTCACATGTTCTAATAAATCGCCTGCACTTCCGCAAAGCAGTTGCAGTGCGCCTTCTGGAAGAATGTTGGATGCAATGATTTCTTTCACCACTGCTTCAGTTAAAAAAGAAGTGATGGTTGCAGGCTTTACAACAGCAGGAACTCCGGCTAATAAATTCACAGCAATTTTTTCAAGCATTCCCCATACCGGGAAATTGAATGCATTGATATGAATCGCTACTCCTTCTTTCGGCACCAAAATATGTTGTGCCATAAAAGTATTTCCCTTACTCAAATTAATTCCTTCACCATCGGTACAAAAACTTTCATCAGAAAATTTTCTGCGCAGCGATGCATACGAAAATAAATTTCCGATGCCGCCTTCAATATCCACCCAGCTATCTGCTTTTGTTGCACCTGTTTGGTAACTGATGGCATAAAATTTTTCTAAATATTTTTGGAGATGAAATGCAAGGGCTTTCAACATATTGCCTCGTTCATGAAAAGTCATTTTGCGAAGCGCTGGGTTCCCTTTTGTTCTTGCATAATTTAGTATCGATTCAAAATCCAATCCTTTGGTGGAAGCATTTGCAATGGCATCACCGGTCACCGCATTGAATAATGTTTGCCCATCGCCATCGCCGGAAACCCAACTGCCCGAAATATAGTTCTCTAATTTTTTCATTTGTGCTTATCGTTTATGTAAAGCAAAATTAATTTAAAAGATATGACTGCTGTCATACATATTGAATATCATTAACACTTAGTTTTGCATTCTATTTATTCGGTTTGAAATTAGCTGCTATCATATTGCAAAAATTTTCTGCGTTAATCATGGTTATTGCTGTCGTCGGCACAACATTCAGCAAAGCCATTGTGCAATTGGATTATAATATCAATCAAAATTATATTTCTTCCACATTGTGCGAGAACCGCAACAAGCCTGCATGTTGTTGTCGTGGGAAATGTTTCCTAAAAAAACAATTGCAGAAAGATGAAGGAAGCGATAAAAATAAATCTGCAAGCACAAAAGACAAGTTTGATATTAATCTGTTCTGCGAATTGAATAATGGAAACGAACAAAACGCTTTCATCTTCAAAAAGAATTTTTCAGATAATTATCTTTTAAAAAATCTTTCTTCACAATTATCTTCCGTTTTTCATCCACCAGGAACAACTTCCGGATTTAGTCTTATTTAAAATTTTTTATTCGTGGTGAAGAATGAAAATAACTATCATCATTATTCCAACTTGTGATGCTTTTTATTGACCATTCACAATTCACCATTGACCTTCCAACTTCAACCAAATAATTTTCTTTTATGAGAAAGATGATATTCATTTTTATCATCGCCATTTCGTGTAGTAGCGCCTATGCATGCGATATTTGCGGATGTGGCGGTGGCAATTTTTATATGGGCTTATTGCCGAATTTCAAAAGCAAGTTTATTGGCTTGCGCTATCATTATGTTCAGTTTTATACAAAACTTGCATCGGATAACACACAATTCAGCCATAATTATTATAATACTGTTGAGCTCTGGGGCGGATGGAATATCGGAAAAAAATGGCAGGTGCTTGCTTTTGTTCCATATTACTACAATAAACAAGCTGATGACGATGGCGTTTCCTACAAAAGCGGTTTGGGCGATGTTACGCTGATGGTTAATTATCAATTGCTGCACACACGCTCTATGAACAAACATAATAAAAGTGTGGTGCAGATATTATGGTTTGGTGCAGGCGTGAAATTGCCAACCGGAACTTTTAAAGTGAACCCGCAAGATTCAACAACTACGCTTGCTGATATCAATGCACAAATCGGGACAGGCAGTACAGATTTTTTGATGAATGCATTGTATAATGTGCGCATTGGCTTTTTTGGAGTGAATACTTCATTGAGCTATAAAATCGGAACAACAAATAGTTCTGATTATAAATTCGGGAACAAGCTTACCGCGAACAGCATTGCGTATTATAGATTGCGGACACATGGAATTGCCATTGCACCAAATGCCGGAGTGATGTATGAGCACACAGCCATTAATCTTTTGAACAAAGAGAAAGTGCAATACACTGGAAGCTATGCTGTGAGCGCATTAGCAGGCGTTGAAGTGACATTCAACAAAATTGCAGTTGGCATCAGTGCACAAGCGCCTTTCGCGCAAAATTTCGCTGAACATCAAACAAAAATGCAGTTCAGAGGATTGACGCATATTACATTTGCGCTTTAATTTTTTGCCACAGGTTCACAGACGAAATGATTATGTGTTCCAACTTCAGAAATTATTTCAGTGAACCTGTGGCTTCATGGAATGCAAGTATAAATTTATAAGCAAGGCATCAGACGGCTAATAACCGAAGTTTAAATTCAACAACAAGTCAAAGCCGCCAGATGCCTTTGCAACAATTAAGTGGTTGATATAAAGAGATTATCATGAAACATAAAATAAATATTTACTCAACATTCATCTCATCATCTTTAATCATTTTCCTTTCCTGCAATAATTCACCAAAGGAAGAAACAAATTATGTTTCTCCGGCAATTGCTGCTAAAGATTCTTCGCATGTGAAATTCAAATTAGCTGATGTTGATAATAAGCTTGACCCTTCTTGCATGATGCCTTTGACAGCAGGAATCGGAGATACGGCTCATTATAAAAATCATGTGCTTGGTTTTTGTTCTGCAGAATGCAAAAAAGATTTCTTTAAAGACCCGGAAGGAAATTTAAAATTGGCACAATTGAAAAAATAACCGTCAGAACTGGGATTTTGAAAGATTATTGGGATTAATGGGATATAGAACTGAAAACTGCCAACTGTTTTCTATGCCACGCTGTCACTAAAAAATTCTTGGTAAACATTTTGAATCATTTATTTTCTATGGAAAATGTTTATTCATTGGTCAGCGACACTTCTCACACGGATTGGGATTTACTGGATGCTTATTCAAAAACCATCACCGGTGTAGTTGCGAACATCGCGGAAGCAGTTGTTCATATACAAGTCCAAAAACAAGCAACTGACAAAAGAACTAATCAAAAAAGATTAACACCCGGTTCAGGTTCGGGATTTATCATTTCGTCTGACGGTTTTATTGTTACCAACAATCACGTAATTGAAAATGCAGATGAAATAAAAGTTTCATTGGCAGATGGAAGAATGATTCGTGCCGAATTAAAAGGAACTGACCCATCAACTGATATTGCTGTATTGAAAATTTATGAAAGCGGGCTGAAAGCTTTATCATTCGCAGATTCTGATAGTTTGCAAGCCGGGCAAATTGCGATAGCAATAGGAAATCCATTAGGGTTGCAACACACGGTAACAGCCGGAGTTGTAAGCGCTTTAGGAAGAACCTTAAGGGCAAACAACGGAAGAATGATTGATGATGTCATTCAAACTGATGCTTCATTAAATCCGGGAAATTCTGGCGGGCCATTGGTAAATTCTCACGGACAAGTGATTGGCGTGAACACAGCAACTATTGCTTCTGCACAAGGATTATGTTTTGCTGTTTCATCAAATATTGCAAAATATATTGCCGGAAAAATTATTATGCATGGAAAAGTGAAGCGTGCTTACCTCGGCATCGCAGGACAAATTGTGAACCTGACAGAAAGGATGATTGCAGCGAACAAGCTTGAAAAGAAAACGGGCGTATATGTTTTTGAAGTCGTTCCCGACCAGCCGGTTTATAATAATGAAATAAAAACAGGTGATATTATTGTTGAATTCAATCATCACCCGATTGGTTCTGTGGATGACCTTCACAAACAGCTAACAGAAGAAACGATGAGACAAAAAATAAAAATGTGCGTATTAAGAAACGGCAGAAAAACTTTGATTGAAGTGATTCCCGGTGAGATGAAATAATCAAGCAACATTCTTTTCATCAATCCCTTTGCAGAGCAAACTAAAGATGTCATCAATGCTGCCTTCGCCCTGAACATATTCAACCTTTCCATATTTTTTATAATGTTCCGCGACTGCTGAAGTCTTTTTTTCATATTCAGCAATACGTGCGGCAATTACATCTTCGCTCACATCATCAACACGGTCGGAAGTACGACCACGGTTTAACAATCTTTTTATCAATTCTTCCTGGCTAACCTGTAGTGCGAGCACCAAAGCAATCTGAGTTCCTTTTTGTGAAAGCAATTTATCAAGCGCTTCTGCCTGTGCAGTTGTTCTTGGAAAACCATCAAACAAAAAACCATTTACGTGCGTGTTATTATCTAGCGCAGAATTGATCATTTCAATCACAATCTCGTCCGGTACAAGCTTTCCTTCAGCCATCAGGCTTTTCACAGCCATTCCCAAGGGTGTCTGTCCTGCAATTTCACTGCGCAAAAGGTCTCCTGTGCTCAAATGCTTCAATCCATACTTCGAAATCAATTTTTCTGATTGAGTTCCTTTTCCGCTTCCCGGAGGCCCGAATAAGATGATATTAAACATGGTCGTTTGGTTACGATTGTAAGTTAACAAACCTATGTAAAAATGCCGAATATGCAAACAACATCCGGTTTTTTTAGAGAATGTTCATTTTGTAGTGAATCGTGAATAGTCAATAAGCAATCATCAACCGATTGCTATTTACTGCTGACCTAAAAAAATGTTAAGCAATTTCATTTGTCGCGTTGGAGACAATCCGGGCGAACTCTTGCCACGTACATTTGTTATATATTTTGAATCATGAAAAATTTATTGAAAACATCTGCCATAATTTTACTGAGCTTTACGATGCAATACTGCACGTATTCTCAATCTCAATCCTCCAATCAGAAAATAAGCAATATGGATACTACAAAGAAAAGTACAGTCTACTCTCACACGGATCAGTCGAAAGTGAATATTAGCAACGATGAATGGAAAAAAGTTCTGCCGAAAGATATTTATGATGTTGCACGACTGAAAGGAACTGAGCGTCCATGGACGAGCAAATTCGAAAATTCAAAAGAAATAGGAACTTATTATTGCGCAGTTTGCGGCAATGCATTGTTTAAAAGCGACACAAAATTTGAAAGTGGATGCGGATGGCCCAGCTTTTATGAACCCATCAGCAAAACCAGCGTTATTTATTTAGAAGATAATAGTTATGGCATGAATAGAACGGAAGTTGAATGCGGTCGATGCAAATCACATTTGGGGCACGTTTTCAATGACGGACCTCCGCCAACAGGTTTGCGCTATTGTATCAATGGCGTGGTTCTTGATTTTGAAAAAGCAAAGGACGCAGAGAAAAAATACAACGAAGAAAATAAACATTCATAAAATATTAGGGGCGGTTATTATTAAAAAAGCAACTTCAAATTGAAGTTGCTTTTTTAATTTCAATAGAAATTTTTATGATCTCTTCAAATCGATATTAATAGTGATGTCGACATCTTTGCCTGCAACTAATCCACCTGCTTCTGTAGTTGCGCTCCATTTTAAATTATAATCAAAACGATTGACTGTAGCCTTTGCTTTGAAGCCAGCATGAATGCCACCAAATGCGTTTGCAGTGCCACCATAAGTAACATCAAAAGTTACAGGTTTTGTGATGTCACGAATGGTAAGATTGCCAGTGAGTTTATATTTATTTCCTCCTGTCGGTATAAAAGAAGTGCTTTCAAATTTCATCTGAGGGAATTTTTCAGCATTAAAAAAGTCATCTGATTTCAAGTGCTTGTCACGCATGTCATTATCCGTGCTGATGGAATTGATATCAACTGTAAAACCGATTTTCGCATCTGAAAAATCAGCTTTATCACTTTCCATCCAGCCATCAAAGCTTTTGAATTTTCCTTCCACATCTGAAACAACCAGGTGAGAAACGGAAAAAAGAATGTTGGTGTGTGCTTTATCTATTGTCCATTTTGTCGCAAACGATGATTTTGTATTTGATACGCTCACAATTTTAGCAGGCTTAAAAGCCATCAACCCAATCCCGGAAACAGCAACAATTGCTGCCATTGATAAAATCTTTTTCATTGTTTTAATAATTTGATGTTTAAACATTGATTCAAAGATAATGCCTATTTTTCAAATAATAATTTTTATTTATAAAAAGATTATTTTATAGCAACACCGTTGCTTTTCAGCAGAACAACTCCATGTGCAGGAATCGATGCTGAGTAAGAATTTTTAAATACGCCGAGATTTTGTTGCCGCCATAAATCGCGCAGCATTAATTGAGAAGAAAGTTTTAAGTCAGAAAAATTGATGGTTATTTTGATTGTCTTATCGTCGAGATTAAAAATACCTATTGCTTTTTTTCCGTCTTCGAGTTCTTTCACCCAAACCTGAACCTTGTCTTTTTCAAAAACTTTTCTCGCTGATTTTCCCAGCGCATCCTGATCAACGGCAAGCACTTCATCATTCGTCAACAAATTCAATGTGAATTCATCCAACTGGCTCATGTCGCAGCCAATCAATAGCGGTGATGATAACAAGCACCATAAACTGATATGCGTGTATTGCTCATCTGGAGAAAGTTTTGTGTTATGCAAACTTGGTCCCCAGCCAACTTTTCCAACCACTAGCATATCAGGGTCGTTGAAATGTCCGGGCTGTGCGTATTGAGCAGGGACATCCTGGCTAAAACCTATCTCAGAAAGGCTTCCCCAGGAATCATTAATGTCGCCGGTTGTGCGCCAACTGTTGCCACCGATTTCTGCGCCCCATTTCCACACATCGCCCATTCCATATTGACAAAAACTGAACATGATATCACGATTCACTTTGTTCAATGCATCACGCATAACGATGTATGGTTTTTTATAATCATCCAGCGAAGGATTTTTTGGTGCAATATTTCCATAAGAGCACCAATCATATTTCAGATAATCGATTCCCCATGCACCGTAAGTTCTTGCATCCTGCTCTTCATGCTGATAACTTCCGAGATAACCGCCGCAGGTTTGCGGGCCGGGCGAAGAATAAATACCCATCTTCAATCCAAGACCATGAACATAATCGCACAAACCTTTCATGTCAGGAAATTTTTTGTTCGGAACAATCTCGCCATTCTCATTGCGCTTGCTTTCTTCCCAGCCATCATCAATGTTGATATAGTTCCATCCGTGATCAGCTAATTTTTCTGTCATTTGTTTTGCAGATGCTTTTACTTTTTCATCGCTCACGCTTAAACCCCAGCAATTCCAGCTATTCCATCCGAGAGCTGGTGTTAAACCAATCACATCACCAAAAACAATTGTAAAGTTTTTTGTCGCAGTGCCAAGTTTATTCTTTACAGAAAATTTTACTTTGAAATTTCCCCTTGCAGTTACTGAACCGGTAATAATTCCAGTCTGTTTATCCAGTTCCAAACCTTTTGGTAAACCAATAGCTTCATAAGTCATCGGCTTTTCGCCAGTCGCTGGAATTTTATATAAGAACGGCGCATTCATTCTCACACCATATACATTCGGTCCATGTATTTTTGGTAATGCAGAAACTTTTGGAGTCAAAATATATGGAATTCCTTCGGAAGAAGTGATTTGCTTATTCGTTCTGCTTTCTTCAAAAACATAAGACGTGATATAAGATTTATTATCCGGGAGATTTGCTTTGTATGTGTATTCAAACGGCCTGTTCTTCGCAAAATCGGCACCGATGGTTTGCCTGAAAACGACTGTGTTTGTTGCAGGGTCTTCAATCGTTATTCTCAGCTTTCCATTAAAATCATATTTATCACTCGTTGACTGAAGTGTTATTTTCTTTGACACTTGTTTTCCATTAAACTGAAAATTATCACTCGCATTGATATTGATATAATCAACCACGTCCATCACACTGATCCCGTATTTGCCTTCATACATCCCACCATCACCGCCGCTATCATACACACGCACAGCAATCACATTTTCTTTATCCCACAAAATCCTCGAATCATTAAATGATAAAGTATAAGATCGCTGCGCATCATAAGGGCCTTGTTTGATGTCGTAACTTTTTCCGGCATTTTTTCCAATGAGCATTCCATTCAGATACACTTCATCACCATCATCAATTTTGCCTAGATCAAATTTTAGTTTCTCTTTCAAGAAAGATTTTTCTTTGATAGAAGAAGGAATAACAACATGCAAGCGGTACCACGCAAAGCCATCATACTTATCAAATCCCTGCGCTTCCCATGGCTGGCCAATTTTGATTGGTTGCCAATCTTTGTCATCAAAATTTGCAAGCGCCCACATTGAAGAATCTCCGGTCTTGAATTTCCATCCTTGTGTGATAACAACATCCTGAGCAAATATCGAAGCTGAAACAAAAAGCAGGAAAATGAAAAGCAGTTTTCGCATATTATAAATTTGAAGGGAGCAATTTACAAAACTGCGATGATTAATTACTTTTGCATGACGCCAACTTAGCTCAGCTGGTAGAGCATTTCATTCGTAATGAAAGGGTCGTCAGTTCGAATCTGATAGTTGGCTCATGTTAAAATCTCAGAAATCTGACTTTAATCCAAAAGCAAAGAATTTATTATAAATTTAATAGCCCGTTTTTCTAACGATTTAGCAGAACAAATTATTAAAGCCAATTTTTTTATCAAATAAAAAATTTTGCGATAGCTTGCTTTGTGTGATATTAACTTCAACTAACTGAATAAGCAATGATCCCATCAGAAAATCCTGACATGACCGAAAAAAAAATCTCAGGAAAAAATGATGTGCCTGATGCTGCTAATAAGCATCAAAAACCTTCAATAAGTCTTGTCATTTCTGCTATCAAACTTTCAAGCCCCTATCGTAAATGGGTGTTTATTATACTTTTTGCCATGTTGCTTGAAACATTGGCAAGTCTCTCAACCCCATGGCCTTTGAAAATAATCATTGATAATGTTGCCGGAGGCAAACCACTGCCTTCTTGGCTCAATTGGCTCAACTTTGCTTTTCACAGTGGAAAAAATCTGGAGCTTGCTGCAACTGCCGCCATTTTTTTTATCATCATTACTGCAGTTGGCGCAATCGCAGGTTATGTTGAAAATTATTACAACGAAAGTGTTGCTCAATATGTCGCGAATGACCTTCGCAGGAAAATGTATCATCATTTGCAAATGCTTTCGCTTTCCTATTATGATTCGCATCAAACAGGGAAATTATTGAGCACCATCACTGCAGATGTTTCCACTATTCAGGATTTCGCTTCATCAACATTATTAAACATTCTTGTGGATGCACTGACGATAATCGGCATGCTTGGGATTATGTTTTATGTCAATTCAAATTTTGCACTTGTTGCCATTGCTATAACGCCTTTTTTATTGTTGTTTGTTGCGCGCTTCAAAAAAGCGATGAAGAAAGCAACGCGTGAAGTACGCCAGGACCAAAGTGAAATGTTCACTGTGTTGCAGCAAGGATTGGAATCCATACGCTCGGTGAACGCATTCGGCCGTCAGCAATTTGAAGAAGATAAGTTGGACAAAGTGAGCAAAGAAACAATCAATGCCTCACTTCATGCACGTCGAATCAAATCGGCTCTTTCTCCAATTATTACCATCACTGTTTCCATTTGCACCGCGCTGGTACTTTGGTACGGAACAAGCTTAATCCTTTCAAAAGCAATGACAGTTGGTGCTTTAACAGTTTTCATTTGGTACATGAATAAATTTTTCAGCCCGATACAAGACCTTGCAAAAATGAGCAATGCAGTTGCACAGGCAACAGTTGCATTCGAAAGAATACAAGCAATTTTAGACACAGATACAGTTATCCCACAAAAACCAAATGCGAAAAATCCCAGTAAGCTAAATGGCAATATTGCTTTTGATAAAGTTTGTTTTTCTTATAATCCTGAATCGCATATTCTTAAAGACATTGAATTCAAAATAGAAAGTGGTCAGCGCATCGGTATTTGCGGACCAACTGGCAGCGGCAAATCAACAGTTGCGAGTTTGATTGCACGTTTTTATGACCCTACTAATGGAAAAGTCCTTATCGATAATGTAGATATTTCTGATTATACTTTAGATGGATTGCGCAGCCAGATTGGATTTGTATTACAAGACACCATCCTTTTTTATGGTTCAGTAAAAGAAAATATTGCTTACGGAAAACCTGATGCGACGGAAGAAGAAATCATCGAAGCAGCAAAGCTTGCAGACGCACATGAATTTATTATTAAAATGCAGAATGGATATAATACTTTAGTTGGTGAAAAAGGCGTAACGCTTTCCGGTGGCCAGAAACAGCGCATCGGAATCGCCAGGGCGGTGATACGCAATTCACCGATTTTAATTCTTGATGAACCCACAGCCTCTCTTGATAGTGAATCAGAAGAAATCGTGATGGAGGCTTTAAAGAAATTAATGATTGGAAGAACGGTAATCACGATTGCCCATCGCCTGAGCACCATTAGAGATGCAGATAAAATTTTTGTGATAGAAAATGGTTGTGTTGCTGAACAAGGAACTCATGAAGAACTTTTGATAAAGGGAGAGATTTATGCAGGTCTTTATAATGTACAAAACATGAGAGGCACTGCCATTCAACAATTGGCTTGAATACATTAATGTATAAAAAAATTAAATTTCATGTCGCACCATTCACTGATAGTTCTGCCCGATGACACTGGTAAAGAAATTATTGACGCTATCAACAGCGCTGAAAAATCTTTATTGATAAAAATGTTTCTTTTCTCTGACCCTGATTTAGTGAATGCAGTGATTGCTGCAAAAAAGCGTGGCCTTGAAGTGAGAGTAATGCTCAACCCTGCAAGGCGAAATGGCGAAGAAGAAAATGAAGATACACGCAAATTGCTCGAGGAAGTCGGCATTGAAGTAAGAGACAGCAATCCTGATTTTGTGATCACTCACGAAAAATCAATGGTTGTTGATAAAAAAATTGCGTTTGTAAAATCGCTGAACTGGGAAACAAAAAATCTTACTGAAACAAGAGATTATGCCATCATCACAACCAGGAAGCATGAAGTGGAAGAAATCATTTTATGTTTCGAAGCTGATTGGGAAAGAAATCATTTCGACCCGGGCGAACATGCATATTTGATTTGGTGCAGTAATAATGGAAGAACGAGAATTGCACGTTTTATTGATGAAGCAAAGCACTCACTGTTCATACAGAACGAAAGATTTCAGGATTTGGTAATAATAGAAAGAATAGTGCGTGCTGCAAGCCGCGGCGTGAAAGTGCATGTGATGGCTCGCCCACCGCATACATTAAAAATGGAAAAATTGGTTGAAGGCGTAGGTGGTTTGCGCATCATGGAAGATGTCGGGATTAAAATTCATAAGCTCAGGCACCTGAAGCTTCACGGAAAAATGCTTTTGGCTGATGGCTGCAGAGCAATTATTGGTTCTATCAATCTTTCACCCGGCAGCTTTGATCACAGACGCGAGCTCGCTATAGAAGTGAATGATGATGCAGTTATAGAAAGGCTGAAAAAAATTGCACATTTCGACTGGGAAAATTCTCACACAATGGATCTTTCAGACAAAGGAATTTTTGAAGATCTTGAAAACCATGATGCAGAAGGAGCTGATAAGCTTGTGTTGAAAGAAGATCATGAAAAGAAAAAACATCACGACCATTAAACTGAGTGATGATTTTTTTCGTCTGGTCTTATGAGATTTTGATGTAACTTAATTTCATCGATTGCTTATAATCTCATTAACATCTAAAATATTTCTTCATGCGCAGGCTTATCATTTTTGCTTTTCTTATTAGCAATATTGCGCAAGCTCAAAATACTATTCAGCGGCCTAAAATAGTTGTAGGAATTGTTGTTGACCAGATGCGTTGGGATTATTTGTACAGATATTATAATCGATATTCTGAAAACGGATTTAAAAGATTAATCAATCAAGGCTTCTCATGTGATAACACATCAATCCCATACATTCCGGCGATAACCGCCTGCGGTCACACAAGCATTTACACCGGATCTGTTCCTGCGATCAATGGCATCACAGGAAATGACTGGTGGGACTATTCACTTTCACAAGTAGTTTACTGCACGGGCGATGACAGCACAAAAACTGTTGGGAGCAACACAGAGGCCGGCAAAATGAGCCCTCACAATTTGTTGGTGACTACCATTTGCGATGAGCTAAGGCTTGCAACAAATTTTCGCAACAAAGTGGTTGGCATTGCGCTTAAAGACCGTGCAGCAATTTTGCCTGCCGGCCATTCCGCAAATGCGGCTTTTTGGTATGATGATAAAACAGGTGATTGGATCACTTCATCTTATTACATGAACGATTTGCCGAAATGGGTGAAGGATTTGAATGCTCAAAAATTAGTTGACAAATATTTTGCGCAGGATTGGAACACACTTTATCCGTTGAATACATATGTTCAAAGCACTCCTGATGAAGAAGCTTACGAATACAGGCCATTCGGTGCAAATGCAAAGGGTTTCCCTTACAACCTGAAACAGTTTATTGGCAAAGGTTATGGATTGTTGCCCGTGACTCCTTATGGAAGCTCCCTGACTTTTGATATGGCAAAAGCAGCAATCAATGGAGAACAGTTAGGATCCGATTCAACCACAGATTTTTTGGCTATCAGCCTATCAACCCCAGATTATATTGGCCACAGCTTTGGACCAAACTCAGTGGAAGCAGAAGATGGATTTTTAAGATTGGATAATGATCTTGATGACTTTCTAAAATTTCTTGATACAAAAATTGGCAAAGGAGAATACCTTGTTTTTCTGTCTGCAGATCATGGAGCAGCGCACGTGCCGTCATTTTTAAAAGATAATAAAATTCCGGCAGGAAGTGTGGACGAACAAAGGCTTACAGACGATATCAACAAATTGCTGAAAGATAAATTCAGGGTTGAGAAACTTGTGATAGGCATCATTAATTATCAGGTCTTTCTTGACAGGAATGCGATCGAAAAAGCAAAATTAAATAAGGAGTTAGTTAATAAAGAAACAATCAATTTCCTTATGCAGCAACAAGGCATTTTAAGATGTTTTGCATTGGATGCATTAAGCTCAACAACCTTGAGCCCTAAAATAAAAAATGCAGCCGCTAATGGATATTTCCCCTCACGAAGCGGAGATATTCAACTTATTTATCAGCCACAATGGATCGCTGATTTCATTAACAGAGGAACTACACATGGAGCATGGAATCCATATGACACTCATATTCCATTGCTTTGGTTTGGCTGGAATATTCATTCTGGCAAAACGAACAGAGAAATCTTTATGACAGATATTGCGCCAACCATTGCTTCCATGCTGCATATTCAAATGCCCAGTGGATCGATAGGAACCGTTATTGAAGTGTTGGGAAAATAGACATCTGTATTTGCTATAAAAGAATTCTAAAAGATGTAAATAAAATTAAAGAATTTTATTTTTTAACTAAGATACTTCAAGCATAATAACTCTGATTATTAAAAGAACCAACTAATATGAAGCTCTTTTTATCAACTGCATTTTTATGTATTGCTATTAATCATGCGATAACTGCGCAAACAGCTTCCATTGACAGAAAACAATTCTTCAGCGACACTTCAATAGTCAATGCAACCATTACGACCAATATGAACAAACTTTTTTCAAAGAATAAGCAAGGATATACTGTATCAGGAGTTTTCTCCACCACCCTACCGGATGGCACTGCTGTGAACGAGCCAATACAAATGGAAATGAGAGGACATTCCAGGCATGATATCTGTTATGTTCCGCCAATCAAACTTATCTGTAATGCAAATAAGTCGTCCGTTATTTCATCATTGAAATCACTCAAGCTTGTGAGCGAGTGCAAAACATCGGGCCAATATGAGCAATACCTGTTGAAAGAATATCTGGCATATAAAATTTATAATCTGCTCACTGATATGAGTTTTCATGTACGATTACTAAGGGTAAGTTTTCAAGACAGTTTGGGAAAGAAAAAGCCAATCCCTGTTTATTCTTTTCTTCTTGAAGACATTAAAGATGTGGCAAAACGAAATGATTGCACAGAATGGAAAGGAGAAAAACTTGCTACGGAACGTACAAACCGAAAACAAATGACAATGGTTGCCATATTCGAATATATGATTGGAAATACTGATTGGGCTGTCTCTGTTAAACACAACATTAAACTGATTCATTCCGAGAAAGATTCATTGGTGAAACCTTTTGTAGTGCCTTATGATTTTGATTATTCCGGATTGGTAAATACTGACTATGCAATACCTGACGAGAGGCTCGAAATAGAAAATGTGCGTCAGCGGATATATCGGGGCTTTCCAAGAACTGAGCTTGAAGTAAGTGAAACTTTAGACATTTTTTTTCAGCAGAAAGAAAAAATATATGCGACCATTAACAATTTTGCATTGCTCACCTCTTTGAGCAAGAAAGAAATGATTGATTATTTAGATCAGTTTTTTGATAGTGTAAAAAAACCGAAAGATGCAAAATGGATTTTTATTGATAATGCCAGATCACAATAGGTCTCTATCCATGAATTATTTTTATAAATGGCTTTTTGCCAAGCAGGATTTTCGATTTCCTTGGAATGATAGGGCTTAATCGCTCAGGCGTTAAATAGATTACTAATAAAATTAAAAATGGAAAAAAGGCATACACAATAGTTTGTCCCCAAATGCTGAGAAAATTATTAGCTATTGCATCTGAAGGGTTATTTCTTTGATATCGCACTTCGATAAGTTCTCCTGGTTCGAGATCTAAAAAAGTATTGTTATTAAAGTATAATGAATCTTTCCCAGCTTTATATCTAATAACTGAATATGAAGATAGACCAAGCACTGAACCAAAGTTGCCATGCCCTTCGTACCACATTCTGCCGATGGTTTGTTTTGATGTTGCAAGCCAAATTAATTTTCTTGCAAAAAATGGCAACATCACAATGATCAATAATAAAATGAAAAATTGATTTCGGGTTAGTGTCATCTCATCATTTAATAAGATCAAAAAAAGATTTCTTATACGTTTCTGAAATGGGGATGAGCACATCTTTTATCTTAACTCTATCTCTCTCCACCGATTCAATTTTATTTAAAGCAACCATATAGGATTTGTGAACCCGGCAAATAATTTGCGATGGAATTTCTTCTTCAAAATCTTTGAAAGTCTGTAGCGTCATAATCTGTTTATCTCTTGTATGAATTTTCCGATAATCTCTCATTCCTTCAATATAGATGATGTCGCTCAGTATTAATTTCTCAAGGCGATATTCCGTTTTCACAAAAATGAAATTCTTATCGTGCTTAATATTCTTTTTTGATAAATTATATTGTGCCTTTTCAACTGCCTGAACAAAGCGTTCGAATGTGTATGGTTTCAATAAATAATCAGTCACATTTAATTCATAGCCTTTAAGCGCATATTCATGATAAGCAGTGGTAATAATTACTTCACTTTTAATATTAGCAACTTCCAGCAATTGAATGCCTGAAAGCCTTCCCATATTGATATCTAAAAAAATTAAATCGACACGGTTTGTTTTTAAGAATACAAGTGCATCCACTGCATTATCAAATGTGCTAAGCAAGTGCAGGAATGGAAACTTTTGCACATAGCTTTTGGCCCGTTCCATTGCCAGAGGCTCATCTTCGATAATAATGCAGTCAATTTTCATGTTGCTTCTATGCTCAGTTTCACCAAATAAGATAAATTATCTTTGCTGATTTCCAAAGTATGCTTTTCTGGATACAAAAGCATTAACCTTTTTTTAATTAATTCATTCCCTAATCCACTTTGTTCAGATTTCATCTGACCAACATCATCATAATTGTTTTTGCACTGAAATACGATTTTCTTTTCTTCAATAAGAATGTGTATAGAAATCGCATTTTCTATTTTTTTATTCTCTGCATGTTTGAATGCGTTCTCAACAAAGGGGATAAAAATCATCGGAGCAATCATTTTCCCATAAGCATTTCCTTCGACAGAATAATTTACATAGTTGGGATTGGTTGTTCTGATTTTTTGCAGCTCAATATATTTATGTATGTATGCGAGCTCCTTTTCAAGTGGTATTTCTTCAGCTTTTGTTTCATACAACATAAACCGCATGATATCTGAAAGCTTATTTAAATATACTGAGGCCTGCTCTGCATTTTTTTCAATCAGCACATCAATATTATTAATCGTGTTGAATAAAAAATGAGGGTTGATTTGAGATTTAACCAGTGCAAGTTCTGTTTCATAATTTTTCCGGTTCAGCTCTTCTTTCAGTTTTATATCACCAAACCAGGCAATAAATCCTTTCATCACCAATCCAATCACGCCGTGAACGAGAGCAAGCAGTGACATAAATATTATCATGGCTGTCACCTCAACTGATTGCATCAAATGAAAATTTGTATCGAATAAAATGGACAGAATAAATATTGTGACCAGGGCACAACCGATCGAAAGAGCAATTCCTGAAAAAAATAATGCTGCAATTTTTTTTCTGCTCAGGAAGAGTGGAAATAAAATCAGGTAAAAAGAATAGAACCCTATTAAGCCCGGAAGAAATGCAAAAACACTGGCTTGCGAAAAGAACAGAATATGAATCAATGCTGGTTTGGGTGAGCTGTTCCACCGCATTGCCTGAATAAAAAACAATACCAAAATCAGGTATAAGATCCAATAGCCAATATGCAAAAGAATAACGACTGATTTTTTCATGAAAAATAAAATTATCCTTTTTCTTTTTTTGTAATGTACAGTATATAGCTAATAATAGTAAAGAGAACAAACCAGCCAAATGCAAGAACATGGATCGGCACGCTCAGTTTGAGCTTACCAATATTTTCCAAAAAATGAAAGCCACAATACGTATAAGGAATAAGGTAACCATATTGCCAACGAAAAACAGCAACGGATAAAATCCACAATGCAATGCCGCAACCTATCGGCACTAAAAAATTTTTGAATTGCAGGCTTATCAGATACTGCAATGCAATAATGGGAAGGCAGTCGATAAAATAAAACATATTGTCTCTCAAAAAAATAAAAAAGGGAATGGGCGCTTTTGGATAAGACGCATCTTTCACTAAAAGACAAGGAACAACACCAGCAAGATAAACGCCTATGTTAAACAATAAAAAAAACTGAAGCATCATCACGATGATAACAGAAAGCTTTGAGAAAAAAATGGTAGTCAGGTTTTGCGGAAGCGTGTGCAATTGTTTCCATGTATTATTCCTGAATTCAATCTGTGTGATCAAGCTTGTTGATAAAATAACACCCATCGGCAATAAAAAAATTGCCATGGATTCCCATGAATTTTCCCACAAGCGATACCAAAAATTAGGAGCAACGCTTGCTTCTGCAAGCTTACTGTGATATACCAAACTATAAATAAGAAGTATGGCCGGAGTGAAAAAACCTCCGATAATAACGAGCCAGGAAGCAAGGTTGCGTTTCTTTTTCAGCCATTCGCTTTGGAAAGAATAAATAAATTGCATCAGAAAAATTATGTATTAATAAAGTCAATGAAAATCGATTCCAGATCTTTTTGTGAAGTAGAAATTTGATATACTTCGACTCCGTGCTCAACCAATTGTTTGTTCAGCTTCGCGATGATTTCTTTTTCAATCAAAGGAAGTGCAAGCTGCCCGTTTGATGAGAGTGGTATTATACCATTCGCCAAAACAATTTCTTTTGTCTTATCAATATCGTTCGAATCAAAATAAATAACTGAATTGTGCATTTGCTTCCATCGAAGTTCATCCAATGTTCCCTGAAACAAAATTTTGCCTTTATTGATAACTCCAATGTGTGACACTAATTTTTCAATCTCTGCTAATAAATGGCTTGAAATAATAATAGTTGTTTTATTCCCGGCATTTAATTTTTTTAGCAGTTCTCTCATTTCAATAATGCCGTTCGGGTCAAGCCCGTTTGTCGGTTCATCAAGAATAAGTAATTCCGGATTATGAAGAATAGCAACAGCAATGCTTAACCGCTGTTTCATACCCAATGAAAATTGTCCTGCTTTTTTATTTCCTGTTTTCGATAAGCCTACAATATCCAGAACTTCCTGAATCCTGCTTTTCGGGCATCGGTAAATTTTCTGCAGCACTTCCAAATTTTCTATTGCTGTCAGATGAGCGTATATAGAAGGTGATTCAATCAGCGAGCCTATATTCTTGAGAACTTCAATTCTATTCGCCTGAAATTCTTTGCAAAATATTTTTATAGTTCCTTCCTGCTTTTTTAAAAGACCCAATAATAATCGCAAAGTAGTTGTTTTGCCCGCACCATTTGGTCCCAAAAAACCATAGATAGACCCTTGAGGTACTTGCAGGTTGATATTATTTAATACAGGCTCACTTTCTGAAAATTTGTAAGACAGGTTTTCTGTTTCGATGCAATATGAAATCATTTTTGATGCTGAAAGTTTTTCTATAATCAGTCTAACTCAAAAATAGCTTGTTCGATTTCTCACAAAAATTATCTTTTGTAAAGACCAAGACTTTGTCTGCAAAATGCCCATTTCGCTCTGCGAATTCTTTTCATCTTACTAAAATTTTGTGTTTCTATTCTTTAACCTTGATTAACATTAAACAAAGACCTGTTAACCCTCTTTTCCTGCAAGCATGAATATTTTCGACTGAAAATATTTTGCTATGAGAAAGGCCTATCTCTTATTGTTTTGTCTTTGTTTCACTACCTTTTTATTCGCACAAAAAAATAGTTCCGTCAAAGGAGTCGCTTTTGATACTGCGACAAAACAACCTGTTGCTGCTGCCACCATAACTGTTCTTCAAAAGAAAGATTCCTCATTGGTAACATTTACTATGACCGGCAATGACGGGAGTTTTAATTTGAAAGGTCTTCCTGATGGAGATTATCGGCTGATGATTACTCATGTGAATTATCACAGTATTTATAAGTCTTTTACAATTTCTGATAATAATAAAAATATAGAATTTGAAACATTGGCAATGACAAATAAAACCAAAGTGCTTGATGAAGTTACAGTGACCGGAGAAGCGCCGCCGGTTACTTTGCTCGATGATACGGTTCAGTACAATGCGGGTTCTTTCAAAGTGCAGCCAAACGCAAATGTTGAACAGTTGCTTAAAAAATTGCCTGGAGTAAAAGTTGACAAGGATGGAACGATTAAAGCACAGGGAGAAAAAGTGACAAAGGTGCTGGTTGATGGAAAAGAATTTTTTGGTAATGACCCAAAAGTGGCAACAAAAAATCTTCCGGCGGATGCAGTGGATAAAGTTCAGGTGTATGATAAACAAAGCGACCAGGCACAGCTTACGGGGTTTGAAGACGGAAATTATGAGAAGACTATCAACCTGAAATTAAAAGATGATAAAAAGCATGGAGCTTTTGGAAAAATTAATGCGGGCGCAGGAACTGATGGACGATACGAAGGGAAGTTCAATATAAATTCTTTCAAAGGCGCAAGACAAGTGTCGGCCATTGGCATGGGAAACAACACCAATGCAGAAGGGTTTTCATTCATGGACATTTTAAATTTCACGGGTGAGCTTGCGAAAATGCAAAAAGGCGGAGGCAACATGAGTATCAATTTATCCTCTGATAATGCAGCAGCAATGGGCTTAAATCCGGGCGGCACTAATAGTGGTATCAATACCGCGTGGGCTGGTGGCATTAACTATAATAATATTATTGGCAAGAACCTGGATTTACAGAGCAATTATTTTTACAATCGTTTCAACCCGAATACTGAAAGCAATATTCAGCGACAATATTTTTTGCCGGATTCCTCTTATTTCTACAATCAACATTCTTTTGCAAACAACTTAAATAATAGTCATCGCTTTAATCTGAATGCATTGTATCAGATTGATTCCTTCAATTCCCTCCGCATTACACCTTCATTCACTTATCAGAAAACAAACAACAGCTCACAAACAAATTATCAGACACTTTCAGGAAATAAAGCTTTAACTAATAATGGCTTCAGCAACACTTCAACCTATAATGAAGGATTTAATTTTGGGAGCACTGTCATCTGGCGGAAAAAGTTTGCGTTGAAAGGAAGAACGTTTTCATTGTCGTTGCAAACGAGTTTGAATAACAGCAATGGTGGCGGGAACATCTTTTCTATCAATAATTTCTATACTCCCGATAGTTCTCTGATTGCAATGGACACATTGAATCAGCAAAATTTTACTCATGCAAATTTGCAAGGCTACATTGCAAAAGCTATTTATACAGAACCTGTTTTCAAAAAATCACTTCTTGAATTTAGTGTCAGCAAAAGCTCCAGCCGAAGCACTGCTGAGAAAATCACAAACGACTATAATAAGCTCGATGGAAAATTCAATTTGAAGAACGATTCCCTATCTAATGATTTTGAAAATACGTATGGTTATTATACGGGGGGCATTCGATTCAGAACACAAAAAAAGAACTACAATTTTGCTTTTGGTTTTTCTTATCAGCAAGCCCAGTTGGAAGGAACAATAATCACTGGCGTTAAGGATTCTGTTATCAGTAAAACATTCAGGAATTTTTTGCCAAATGCACGATTCCAGTATAATTTCAGCAAATTCAAAACACTCGCAATTAATTATGCCGCTTCAACAAACCAGCCAACAGTATCACAATTGCAGCCTGTGCCAGACAATAGCAATCCACTAAATATCAAAATAGGCAATCCCAATTTGAAACAAGAGCTTAATCACAATATTATGGGGCATTTGAATCTGATAAGCCCTTATAAAAACAAAAACCTTTTCATCTTTTTCACGATGCAGTTCACAGAAAATAAAATTGTGAATGCTGATAGTGTTGATGTGCTTGGTATTAATCGCACAAAACCTGTTAATGTAAATGGCGTGTATAATATAAACTCCGAAATCAGTTACAGTATGCCATTGCATTTTTTAAAAGGCACTGTGGAGCTAAGTGGAAATGCCAGTCTTTTAAAAACAAAACAATTTATTAATGAATCGGTGAATGATATTAAAACTTTGTCTCTTGGGCCAAGGCTTAGATTTGATGTGAACCCGACAGACAAAATAAATATCGGGCTGAGTGCAAATATCAATTATTATAATACCAAAAATTCTTTGCAGCCTGCATTAAACACAAATTATGTTTCACAGAATTATGACGCTTCATTTGATTGGGAAATGCCGAAGCGTTTTTTCTTCTCTACTGATTTTAATTATATGATAAACAGCCAGCGTACAGCCGGTTATAATATTAATGTACCGTTATGGAATATGAGCATTAGTAAACAAATGCTGAAATTCAATCGCGGCGAATTGAAATTGAGTGTTCGTGATTTGCTTAATAAAAATATTGGCATCAGCCGCAATACTAACAATAATTATATTGAAGATTCAAGAGTGATGACATTGCGCCGTTTCTTTCTGCTCAGTTTCACATATAGCCTGACCAAAACAGGGTTGAACAATGCAGGAGGCGGAGGTGGAATGAGAATGATTATTAAATAACCAACATCAGCCTGTACAAATAATAAAGCCTCCTTTTCTTAACGGAGGCTTTATTATTTTAAATTAAATCCTTTTAGTTAGTCCTTTCTGAATTGCCGGTTACCACCCTGATTCTTTTGCATTTCTTCCATCATTTTATCTCTTTCTTTTTTAAATTCTTCGGGAGTATAATGTCTTTTTCCTGTCGGTTCTTTAATAACAGCGAAGTCTGCTTTTTCAGCGATGAATGTTGCTATATAAGTTTGTTTGCCATTAGACACATTCATTTCTAAAATCAACCCTGGCAATTGTCCCTGAAATTCAGCAGGACCGGCAGGCACAGGAATTTCATTGGTAAACCATGCGACAATAAAAGCTGTATCTTGTATTTCCTTTTTTTCCATCGAACCATTATTAATCATCATTTGCATTTTTGTGCTGATTCTGGTTGCAATAGCCTTCATGCAATTATGGTTCAGTATCGTTTTTGTTTCGGTGGTCATTTTCCATTTTAACGAACGGATGCTGTCACTTACAATGAAATTTTTATCGAAAAATTCTTTTTTTTCAGTTTGTTTTTGTGAATCGAAGTTGCAATAAAGCACATCATTGCTTCCGGCTACAATCATGTTTATGTGTACACCTCCTCCATCTGAGGTTGCTGTTGCATCATCATTTTCCTGCTCTGCAGCCTTCCATAAAGATTGATTGTTTGCAAATATGAGCTCGAACTTGTCTTTTCTTGTTTGTGGCGATTCGTTTTCCACACCATTAACGTTAAACCTGGCGATGAACTGGCTCACTCTTTCATAAGTTACTTTACCTGATTTTTGTTGCGACTGCGTAACAACTGCAAAAAGCATCACGCATGATGCGATGATTATTTTTTTCATATTATTCTTTTAATTTCAAAACTATCAAAGCGCGGATGCAACATAGGTTAAGCCACCTTTCATTTAGGTTAATAAAGGTTAAAGGCCTGATGATACCGAACCTGAATAATTACATTTGTTGACTGATGAGAAAAAGAAAAATGATACCAGATCCTTTGCTGATGCTGATTTCTATTCTTGGGATTGCGGCTTTTCTCATCTATTGGCTTAAAGAAAATTATGATCGTGAAAAAAATACGCTCACGATAAATGCGGAATTAAATTTTCGGGAAACTATTCAGCAGTTACAAATATTTAAATTAAAGCTTAGCGGTATTTCACCCGATTCGCTACATGATAAGAAAATAACGTATTTTATAAATGACGACAGCTCAGCAAAGCGTGTATTGGGCAAGCTTCCGCAAAAAGAACAAATACTTTCCACCATAAACGTGCTCAAACAGAAATTGCGGGATACTTTAAAAAAAGATTCCTCGGGGAAAATAAGAATGTTTGTTTCCATAAACGAAAGCACTATAAATCATAATGACACATTTAAGATTACTCAGCCAATTCCCACATACAGGCGCGATGATCATGTCATACAATTCTTATATGGAATAGATTCTTTACAAGAGCCGCTGAAGTTGAAGGAGATTGATTCCGCTTATCATGCAGCTTTGCAAAAACAAAAATCTAATGTTCCTTTTTCCATTCTTGAATCAGACAGCAATTATATTTCCACTGCTGGCAATGAAGTCACGGTAGGATTAGCAAAACCAAAAACATACAAGCTAATTCTTGGCAATACAATTCCTTTTTTATTAAAGCGACTTGCATTACCAATTTCTTTTTCTGTATTGCTTCTATGTATTACTATTCTTGCGTTTTTAATATTATATAAAAATCTGATAAAACAGCAAAAACTTGGCGAACAGAAAAATGAATTCATCAGCAATATCACGCACGAATTAAAAACACCTGTCGCCACTGTTGCTGTTGCTATCGAAGCGCTGAAAAATTTCAACGCTATTGACGACCCATTACGGACAAAAGAATATCTTGATATTTCATCAAACGAATTGCAGCGGCTTAATCTTCTTGTGGACAAAGTACTGAAGCTTTCCATGTTTGAAAATAAAGATGTGGAATTGAAATATGAATCGATCAATTTGAAGCAAATTGTTGAAGAAGTTGTTGGCTCATTAAAACTGCAATTGGAAAAACAAGGAGCAACAGTGAACATTACATCATCAGGCAATCTTCATTTGCAAGGTGATCAGCTTAATTTGCAAAGTGTTGTTTTTAATTTATTGGATAACGCATTGAAATATTCAGAAAAGGCACCCCTTATTAATGTTGTGCTGGAAGAAAAAGAAAATAATATTGAATTAAAAGTCTCAGATAATGGCATTGGAATACCATCCGAATACCAAGAAAAAGTATTCGAAAAATTTTTTCGCGTGCCGCATGGCGACACACATAATGCAAAAGGGTATGGGCTTGGTTTAAGTTATACATTTCAAGTGATTCAAAAACATCATGGCACAATTGCAATGGAAAGCCAGCCAGGTATTGGAACAACATTTATCATTACCATTCCAAAGCAACCTTCATGAGCGCAGTAAAAATTTTATATGTTGAAGACGAAGTTTTTCTGGCGAAGATAGTCCGGGAAAGTCTTGAGAGCCGCGGCTTTGAGGTAGTTATGGAAAGTGATGGCGATAAGGTTTTAGACGTGTTCAAAAAAATAAATCCTGATATCTGTGTGCTTGACATCATGCTCCCTAACAAAGATGGATTCACTATTGCAGACGAAATAAGAGCAATAAATGAGCAGGTGCCGATTATTTTTCTGACCGCAAAAACACAAACAGAAGATTTGGTAAAAGGCTTTTCAATTGGTGGCAACGATTATATTCGCAAGCCATTTAGCATGGAAGAATTGATTGTTCGTATTCATAATTTGCTGAAAAGAAAATCAGGTGATACAAAAAATAATATCAATGATATCGTTGCAATCGGAAAATATCATTTTCATCTCACCCGTCAATTATTAGTGAACGGGAAAGAAGAACGAAAACTTTCTTTTCGCGAAGCCGAGCTTTTGAAAATTCTTTATGAGAACAAGCATAAAATTATTGACCGAAAAGACATCCTCAATTTATTATGGGGAAATGATTCTTTTTTCAACAGCCGTAATCTTGACGTGTATATTACAAAATTGCGCAGTTATTTAAAAGATGAGCCCACCTTGGAAATTATTACTATAAAAGGAATTGGTTATCGTTTTGTTGCAGGATAGGGTACATTGTTTAATAAGCACTTTTCTCATAAAATATTATTTGCTCAATTATTTTGTAAGCCTTCATTTTGCAACTCATAAAAATCCTTAATTTGGTTACACAAATAATCAGGTTATGCCTAAGATCTTTCACTCTCATTCAGCACTTGCAGGAATAGTGATTATTTTATTTACCTCTTTAACTGCGACTTCTATTAGCGCACAAAGCAAACCGGTGCGTGAACTTGCACCGGGAGTGTTCTATTATTTTGGTGACGAGCTGCAACAAAAATCAGCCAATTGCATTTGGATAATATTTAAAGATTATGTTTTAGCAGTCGATGCTAATTATCCATGGGGGGCACAGGAAATCATCGGGGAAATCCGAAAAACCACGTCTAAGCCTATCCGTTTTGTGTTCAACACTCATTATCACCACGATCATACTTTTGGCAACAGTGTGTTTGTTGATTCCGGTGCAACTGTTGTCTCAACACAAGAAACCGCTGATGAAATGCATACACTTGGTCAGAAAGAATGGGATCGCGGAACTTCATATAGCGGCCGCAACATGAAAGCATACAGACGCGAGTTTCCATCACTTACATTCGATCGCAGGCTTGTATTTGATGATGGTGAGCATAGAGTTGAACTTATAAGAATGGGGCCGGCACATACTGGTGGTGATGGAGTCGCATATCTCCCGAAAGAAAAAATTCTTGCTACAGGTGATCTTTTGGTTCACGGAAATCCATGGGGAAATAACGTAGCAGATCAGCACGCAGATTATGACAGATGGCTCACTGTTCTCGACACGATGTCGAAATGGGATGTGAAAATTGTTATTCCTGGTCACGGCGAACCTTGCACTACAGAAACAATAAAAGAAGAACGTTCTTATCTCGCAGATATGCTTGATCAGGTTCGGCGTGGCATCAAAGCAGGAAAAACAAAAGATGAATTGGTAAAGGAAATAGACCTGATCAAACATCCAGTTTATGGAGAAAACAAAGTTTCTATTGCACGGTCTATTCGCGATATGTATGATAAATTAATTGCTCAACAACATCAATAAAAAATTTTAGTGTTGATTTCAATATTTATGGATCGGTGAAGACACCGACCCATAGTTTGCTATCCAAATCTTTTCAATCATCCCACTCACAACCAATCGGCGCGCCCGGCGGCATTTCTTTATGCTGTGTCAATGGCTTTGCTTTTTCAGGAGATTTTATTCTTTCGAGTGTTAATAATAAATGCGCTTTGTAACTATCATCAACTGGCATTTTCAGTTGTGCTTCAGAGAATGTTTTTATTTCATTCAAGCTTTTTTGCACAAAACCTTTCACAGCGAATGATGCATTATCGTTTACAGAGACTGATAAAAGATAGGTAAGTATCAATTGTTCGTTCTGCAGTTGAATCAATTCTTCAAAACCTTTTTGCCTAGGTGATTTCCATGTTTTGTTGATTAATGCTGTTATCATTTCATCTGCACCTAATCCATTGTTTTGTGTTTTGTATTGAACCATTCTGTCAAGCCTTTCTGTGTTGAACAAAAATGATAGTGGAAAATCCGCAGCAGTTTCAGCAGCGGCGAGTGGATCAAAAGCCAATCCTGTTCTGCGATTGAATAGTTCTCTGTGATAATCATATCCACTTGGTCTCGGTGGAATCAACTTAATAATATTTTCAGGGATAGATAAAAATTTTGAATCGAGGCAATCCATCACAGCATTCAATGCCCTTGACTGTTCCTCTTTTGTCAATGCTTTAGTGACAATTTGCCCATCGCCTTTCAATGCATAAGTATAATACATTCCTCCAACCATTTTTGTTACAGCTTCAAGCTGATAACGATGAAATAGATATGCAGGAACTAAAACATCTTCGAGCATTGCCATTGGTGTTCCACTGCGAATATTTTCTTCTCCGAATTGTGACAATGCTTTTTCTCTCACTTTCATTACTTCCTTTAATTCAGCAACAGCATCAACTCCATTATCCCACAGATGTGCCTGAGGGTGCAAACCACCTGCTGCTCTCGCATCGCGGTCGCTGATAAATTGCAAACCTTTTTTTGTAGCATCTGTTAAGATTGAATTTAACTGTGCATCTTCATCGCCGTTGTTTCCAAAATCCCGATAGCCCCAGTTGATGGCTACTTTGTCCCATTCACCAATATCATGACTGTATGCATTCGACAAATCAATTTCGCCCGCTGCATTTAATCTTACTAATGGATGAGGATAATCCATCACGCTTGCGCGGTTGTTCACGCTTGATGCATAATTATGCATGAGCCCGAGCGTGTGCCCTACTTCATGCGCAGCCAATTGTTTCAATCTCTCCAAAGCCATCTTCAACATTTTATTATCAGCAGGAATCCCGTTTTCGAACGGCGCTAACAAACCTTGCGCAATCAAATAATCTTGTCGAACGCGCAGCGAGCCAAGTGTAACATGACCTTTGATAATCTCTCCTGTTCTCGGGTCAACAACTGCTGCGCCATAACTCCAGCCACGTGTAGAGCGATGAACCCAGTTGATCATATTGTATCGCACATCCATTGGGTCAGCGCTATCAGGCAAAATTTTTACCTGAAATGCATTTTTATATCCTGCTGCTTCGAATGCCTGATTCCACCAGCTTGCACCTTCGAGCAACGCACTGCGGATGGGTTCCGGCGTTCCGTTATCGAGATAATAAATAATCGGTTTGACAGCCTCACTCATCGCAGCGCCTGGGTCTTTTTTTGCAAGGCGATGGCGCATCACAAAATATTTTTCAATCGGTTCGGAAACAGGCGTGCTGTAATCAAAATAAGAAACCGGGATAAAACTTGAACGTGCATCAAATTTTCGCGGCTTGAAATTATTATCCGGCAACTGCACAAACGAATGATGCATGCGCACGGTAATTGCTTCTGGTGAAGGCGTTACTGATTGAACATAATTCCCAACATTGCCATCACCATTCACAAATGTGATGGTTGCTTCGATCTCAGAATTCTGCGGAAAGTTTTTAGTGCGCGGAAGATAAATCGCAGAGCGTGTTTTATCTAATACATAATTTCCCTGTTGCATGCCGCGTATCCGGTTGGCAACATGCATCGCATCACGCAAAATAAAATCGGTAGCATCTACCAACACTTTATTATTGCTTTCAGCTTCAACTGCAAAGCCCCACAATGTTGACTGAGCAAATGATTGCTCGACCGCTCTTTTTTCTGCTGCATCATTTGTAATAGCACGATATTCATAATTCGGCTGGATCATCAAAATCTTTCTTCCAACTTTTGTGAATTTAACAATCGTTGTATTGCCTAATAACCCACGGTCAAGGCCAACATCATTTGAGCCTAATCCTGCAGGCAATGAGGCTTGATATAATATTTCGCTGTCGAGCTTATTGATTTCGAGAAATATTTTTCCAGCATTTTCATCCCAATAAAAATTCAGGTAGCCTTCGTATTTTTTGAGGCCATTTGTTTTTTCTTCAATCGTCGGAAGCTTTTGCGCATTGGCAAAATAGCTGCAGAACAGCAGCAACAGCAAACAATATTTCATTGCAGATAAATTTTGGTATTACAAGATAGTTCAATTGAAATTTGAAACCTTCTCAATAAAATTTTTATATGAAATAATACTGCACATAATCATATCGATATTAAACTTCTCTTTAATCTGTTCACTAAGGAAGAGAGTTTTGAAACATTTCAGCAAGTTCTTCCTATATTTATCAATCCAAAAAGAATGTAATCGACCAAATTCCCTAAACTGCTGCCATCTATGGAAAGGTTTCTTTTTTTTATTAAAAAGAATTGGGCATATATCATCCCATTTCTTTTGACCATTTCTCTTATTCCTTTTTCGGAGTTCATCTATAATTTTATTAATAAAAGATACCTCACTGCGCCTTTTTCTTTCATGGTGGGCTTATGCATTTTTTTATTACCTGTTTATTTTTTCAGAAATAAATTAAAGTTATACCTGATATTGTTATTGCCGCTTTTGCTGATCGTTCCTTTCAATCTTGCTTATGTGCTCATTTTTAATTCTACGATCACTGAAGCAACCATTTTAATGGTCGTTAACACATCAAGAAATGAAGCAGGTGAATTATTGAGCGGATATCTTAATGTGCTGATCATTTTTATTATCACTTATCTGGTAGCATTGTTTTTATTATTCCGGAAATCTCCTAATGCTATCAGTTCAACAAAAGCGAAATTGATCAGTTTGTTCTCTCTGGCTTTTTTAGCGCTGTCACCTTTTGTACTCTATGATCATAAAACAAATTATTACGGTAATTTAAGGAACAAGATCGACAACATTTTTCCATTCACTCTTTTTAATAGCATTGAAACTATTTACGAGCAAAACCAATTTATAAAAGCAACAGAAAAAGAAAGAGACAAATTTGTTTTCTCCAGCAAGCAGGATTCATCCATCACAGATAAACAGGTTCATATTCTGATCATCGGAGAAAGCTGCCGTTATGATCATTGGGGCATTAATGGGTATCAAAGAAATACATCACCGCTTTTAAGCAAAAGAAAAAATTTTATTTCCTTCAGCAACGTTGCTTCAAGTTGTTATATGACGGAATTAGCTGTGCCATTGCTTTTGACAGGAGTTGGTGCTGAACATTTTGATTTGCATAATACCAGAAAAAGTATGATCGGCGCATTTGAAGAATCAGGGTTTTCATCTCATTGGATCACCAATCAATCAGACATTGGAGCGAATATAAAAATCCATTCATTAGAAGCTAATAACATGCATTATCTGTTGTCGGATTTCAGATCGACAAAGCATGTTCACAGAGATATGGAATTAATCGGCATATTAAAAAAGATATTAGCTGAGCCTGATCAAAAGAAATTTATTGTCATTCATACATTAGGGAGTCATTATAATTACAGCACCAGATATCCTGATAAATTTGATGTCTTCACTCCAAGCAACAAAACAGTTCCAACAAAAGTGACTGATAAATCATCTAAAAATATTTTAGTGAACAGTTACGACAACAGCATTCTGTACACTGATGCAGTAATTGACAGTATTATCACAACTGTAACTAACCTGAATAATTTTGCATCTGTCACATTTCTTTCCGATCATGGAGAAGATTTATTGGATGACAGCAGAGATTTTACCGATCATGGTCATGCATCACCTCCATCAAAATATGTTGCGCACATCCCATTTTTTATTTGGTATTCCAACAAATTAGCAAATGCTTATCCCGAAAAAGTATCGAATTTATTGCAGCACAAGGATTCATTGATCTCTTCAGAAAATTTGATTAACACTATGACCGGTCTTGTGGGAATTCATTATCCCACTCAGGATTCGCTCAAAGACATTTCAGGGAAATATTTTCAAAATAACAAGCAACTGATACTTGGGGAGAGCAACAAAATTTATCCTTTCTCGATTTTGAAATAAGTTGCTAGAATTTATTCGAGCTCTCTGTTATTCTTCCACCATTTATAACCGATAATCCCGATAATAACAAGCGGCATAAATGCGATGTAGATAATCCCGGCATTCAATGCTTTGGCAGGTCTTTCGCCTTGTTGTTGCGCCGTGCGTGTACAGATGGAACATTGAGCAAGTGAATGGTCAATGGTGAATAGTGAATAAGCCGCAGTGAGGAGTAATATCAATATCCACTTTTTCATTTCAATGCTTTCTGCAAAGTTAATATGATTCGCTGTTTCTTCAAGCAATAAAAAAAACCTTCACTAAAAGAAGTGAAGGTTTATGATTTTCAAAAAGGGCAATTTATTTAGACTTCTGCGGTCATTCTCTTTTGTACTTTCTTTCTTTCTTCTTCATTCAAAATCACTTTGCGCATGCGGATGTTTTTCGGCGTCACTTCAATGCACTCATCCTGCTGAATGTATTCCATGCATTCTTCCAATGTCATCAAAGTTTTCGGAGCAATTTTAGAAGCATCATCACTGCCGCTGGCACGATGGTTCGTCAACTTCTTTGGCTCTGTCGCGTTCACAATCAAATCGCCCGGCTTAATGTGCTCGGCTATGATTTGACCAGTGTACACTTCTTCTCCCGGTTCAACAAAAAACACACCGCGGTCTTGTAATTTATCAATTGAATATCCTGTTGTTCTTTCCTGATTTTTAGAAAGCAAAACACCGTTGTTCCTTCCGGGAATCGGCCCTTTCCATGGTTTATATTCCAAAAAGCGATGTGCCATCACTGCTTCGCCAGCCGTGTTGGTGAGCATGTTGCTGCGCAAACCAATCAATCCTCTCGACGGGATTTCAAATTCAAGATGCTGCATTTCCCCCTTGCTTTCCATGATATGCATTTCACCTTTCTTTTGTGTCACAAGGTCGATTACCTTTCCACTATATTCAGATGGAACATCCACCACTAATATTTCGTAAGGCTCATGCTTTTTCCCATCAATTTCTTTTACAAGAACAGTTGGCTGACCGATAGTAAGCTCAAAACCTTCTCTGCGCATGGTCTCTATCAAAATGCCCAAATGCAAAATGCCTCGACCGAAAACTAAAAAGCTATCTGCACTATCTGTATCTTCTACTCTTAATGCCAGATTTTTTTCTGTTTCTTTCATCAATCTGTCGCGCAATTGGCGGCTCGTCACAAATTTTCCATCACGACCAAAGAATGGCGAAGTATTAATGCCGAAAAGCATGCTCATCGTTGGCTCATCCACACTGATTACCGGCAAAGCTTCCTGTGTTTCAAAATCAGAAATAGTATCGCCGATATTAAAATTTTCCAAACCAACTACTGCACAAATATCACCCGCAAAAACTTCTTCTGCTTTTTTCTTGCCCATGCCCATGAACGTGTAAAGCTCTTTTACTTTCATTCGCTTCACGCCATCTGCCTGCATCAATGCAATAGTTTGATTTTCTTTTACAGAACCTCTCGCCACTTTTCCCACTGCAATTCTTCCGAGAAAAGAAGAATAATCGAGCGAAGTGATTTGCATTTGTGTTGGTCCCTCAGAAACCTGCGGAGCAGGAACGTATTGCAAAATGCCATCTAATAATGGAGTGATATCAGCACATTGCTCATTCTTGCTATTGAACCAGCCATGTTTGCCGGAACCATAAAAAGTCGGGAAATCCAATTGCTCTTCAGTCGCATCAAGGTTGAAGAATAATTCAAACACTGCATCATGAACTTCATCAGGGCGGCAATTCGGTTTGTCAACTTTATTAATAACAACAATGGGTTTTAATCCCAATGCCAATGCTTTTTGAAGAACAAAACGTGTTTGCGGCATCGGTCCTTCAAAAGCATCAACGAGCAAAAGCACGCCATCAGCCATTTTCAGAACACGTTCCACTTCCCCACCGAAATCAGAGTGACCAGGAGTATCGATGACATTTATTTTAACGCCTTTGTATTCCACAGCCGCGTTTTTGCTAAAAATGGTAATGCCACGCTCTCTTTCGAGGTCGTTGCTGTCCATAATCAATTCGCCGGTTTCCTGGTTGTCACGGAACACTTTGGTTGCGTGCAAAATTTTGTCGACCAGAGTTGTTTTACCATGGTCAACGTGTGCAATGATTGCGATATTCCTGATTTCCATAATTAATTAATTCGTTTTAGTCAAAGCTTTCGTTAGAACCTGTAAATTTTTTGTCAGCCTTGGCTAAACACCAATCCTTACAGCCTCAAATTTGAAGCCGCAAAGGTACAAAAAAACAATGGGAGGGCAAAGAGATAGGAAAACTTAATTTAAAGTTGATTTTATAGCATTTAACCACAGAGTTATGCGAAGTTTTTTACACGAAGTTCCTCTGTGCGACTATGCGCTTAAACTCTGAGAAACTCTGTGGTCAATTATTAAACACGAACGTAAATTTTCCGCCTATCTAAAATATAACCCACGCTCCAGCAGAAAAGCATGAATGTTATTGCGAAAAGGAATGAGCCAAAATACAATCCGGCGTTTTTGAAAATATTATTATAAAGCCAATTGTACACAGAAACTTTTGGCTGCGCATGAAGCACATATAAAATCGTTGCGCCAATTTCTGATAACAAATAAATAAAAAGCGGATTTTTTCCGAACACCTGAAAAAAATAAGTCCATTTGGTGATGTTCAAAAAATCAATCACATAAATAACGGCAGAGATAATGATGCAATCAAGCCCAACTGTGTAAAGCACAAAAGAACTTGTCCAGAGTTTTTTATTGATAGGAAAACCAAGATCCCAGAAATATGCAATCACTAATAATCCAAATCCTGCAAGCATCAGCTTTGCAAGAC
>Ga0070734_10001212_pt1 | contig 39824 bp, 32 predicted proteins | sample Coa_R1_8_FD_66444 | JGI IMG/M metagenome (GOLD analysis project Ga0070734, IMG submission 66444) | Surface soil microbial communities from Centralia Pennsylvania, which are recovering from an underground coalmine fire - Coalmine... | ecosystem: Environmental > Terrestrial > Soil > Unclassified ...
CGGGCTCAATGAGCCTCGTGGTCTCACTCTCGACCCTACCGGCGGCCAGCTGTACTGGGCCGAGGGGGGGGCTAGCGCCAGGATCTGGCGGGCCAACCTCGACGGCAGCGGAGTGACGACTCTCCTCCAGGTGGTGGATGGCCCGTTTGCGGTCGCTCTCGACATTGCAGGCGGCAAGATATACTTTGCCAGCATTGGCGGCGACATTCAGCGCGCGAACCTCGACGGCTCGGGCCAAGAAATCCTGGTCCGCAACCCCAATCCTGCTGGTATCGCTCTCGATCTTGCTGGCGGCATGATGTACTGGGCCAATCTTGATGGGGACATCCGACGAGCCAACCTCGACGGCAGCGGAGAAGAAATTCTGATCAAGGGGCTAAGTGTTCCAGCGTTTATCGCTCTGGACCTCGGAGCGCCGGGGACGGCCGCCTACTTCACCGTTGCCGCTCCAGCCAGCGCCTCGGCTGGCACCCCCTTTGACATCACGGTCACCGCCTTGGACCCCTATGGCAACCCGGCCGTCGACTACCAGGGCACCGTGACCTTTACGACCTCGGACACCGATCCAGGCATCGTCCTGCCGGCCGACTACACCTTCACGGCGGCCGACGCCGGAGTCCACAGCTTCACGGGCGGGGAGACGCTGATTACGTCTGGCGATCAAACCATCACGGCGACCGATACAGCGAGCGGGATGACGCGCACGGTGACGGTGACCGTCGTCGCCCCTGAGTAAACCGCACGCGGCGCCGCATCACGTAGGCCAGGCTTTCGAGCGTGACAGCCTTGCCCAGTGGGGTTGAATGTGTGGCGATTGCGTCAGCCTGGAAAGGCTGACCTACAACAAAAATCCAAGGGGCCGGTGCGTGTCCGCCGCCAAGCAGATCGCGCACCGGCCCGGCCTCGCCCCGGTGCCCGGTCTGCGCGCCGGGAGCGATGGTCTTTCCATGATATCGCAGACCGGCTTGGCGGAGAATCGGGGGCTCACACCACCCTGCTCGCCTGAATCCTTAGAAGGTCAGATCGTGTCTCTTTCCAACGTGTCGAGCCGCGTGCTGCGTCGTTCCGCGTCATCGCGCCGCCGCCAGCAAACACACCGGCAACCCGCCCGCCTTGGGCGATCCTTCGTGCCCAGGCTCGAACCACTCGAAGACCGTACGGTCCTCAGCACGCTGACGGTCACGAATCCTGCCGACAGCGGCGACGGGTCGCTGCGCGCGGCGATCGCCCTCGCCCAGAGCGGAGATCAAATCGCCTTTGACACGAGCCTCAAGGGGCAGACCATCACCCTCACCAGCGGTCAGCTGGCGATCACTCAGAGACTGGACATCGAAGGCCCGGGCGCCGGCCAGCTGGCCGTCAGCGGCAACCACGCCAGCCAGATCTTTGCGGTCAGCGGCGGCGTGACGGTCACGATCCCCGGCTTGACGCTCACGGACGGCATGGTCGCCGGCAACGACGGGGGCGGCGCTGTCTTGAACTCCGGCAGCAGCCTGACCCTCGCCAAGGGCGGCAATGGCCTCGGCGGCGCTCTCTATGTCGCGGGCGGTACCGCATCCATTACGCATACGGCCGTTGGCCACAACAAGGCCGTTGGCGGCAACGGCTCCGGCGTGGCCATCAAGAGCCGGTAATCTTTCGATAGAAGCGCCTCGCCTTGGATCCATAAGCCCGGCTGCTTACCGGTCTGTGGTGCAGTCTGGATGGGCTTTTTATGAGACCCTTACACTGGTTTGCTGTTTCATTGCTACTCACGGGCCAGGATCGCGAGCAACTGTTCATTGGTCGTGCCTTACTGCAAGGCATTGGTGCACGTGCTCAAACCGCTTGTATGGGCAGGATGGTGCAGCGCCAACGCATACAAATCCTGCACCTGGATCAGACGTATTGTACCGGACCTCAACGAGAAGACCATCGACATTCGTTCCTGCCGCGATGATCTTGGCGTTCGCTCATCCTCTGCATAATTCGGCCAAACAAGCCCGAAGTACCAGCGAAGTCCTCGCTAACGCTTCGGGCTTGTAACTGGACGGATCGTCCACATTCTTACCGCAAGGCCACCTTGCATGGCTCAGACCAACGGCCCCGTCGCACCGTGTCGAGATGTGTCGGCCGTGCGTCCACCGTGGCTCCGCAGGATGGCCACGGCATCCGCCGCGCGATCCTCGGCCTTGACCGTGACAATGGTCCGACCCGCCTTGAGCTCGCTGTGGTAGCGTTGCGCATCTTCTTTCGAAAACCCCAGGGCCACGAACGGGCCCAGGTAGCTTCCCACCGCCGCCCCGGCCGCGCCACCCAGCACCAACCCTGTCAAGATGCCGCCCGCCACGACAGGACCAATACCCGGGATGACCGCGGCTGCCACAGCCCCCGCAATTGCTCCGATGGCCCCTCCCGCGGTGGCACCCGTCACGGCCCCTTGCGCGGCATTCTCTTCAGTCTTCTCGTTAGCCGTGGTCGCCTCCGTCACCTGTCCGCCGGGCATCACCACGCCAATCTGGTCATGCCGGAACCCCGCATGCCACAGGTTATCAATGGCGCTCTCCGCCTGGCCTCGATTCTCGAAGACTGCCGTCACCATCGTTTCCGTTGCGGTTGCCACAGGCCACCTCCTGTTGAAGAAGTTTTTGCTGGAGATTTCTCGAGAACAATCACCGAACGGCGCTTGCGCCTACGCTTTTAGTCGATGCAAGTCCGGTGCCAGCCCTCGGCAGAAGGGATGAGCTTGGGCGATCGCAAGGACTCCAAGCTCATGCGGAAGAACCAAATTGGCCAAATCTGCTTGGCTCGTGCTTGCATTTCGGGCCAGTGCCTCTCGAGCGTGAATTGCACGCATCACTCACCGGTTCGCTTGGCAGAAGTTAAGATCTGCCAAGCGTCGAGCCCTACCGGTGCGATCCCGTGGCTTCGTCCCGCCTCCAGCAACTGTTCCCAGATATACTCTCCGAGATCCCAGGCCACCGCTATCAGCACCTCGCCGAGCGCGATTTCCGGAGGATGAATCAGCACCGCATGCACACCCGCCAGGCTAGTCTCTGCGCAGCTACCGCCGGGGAATGCGGAAGAATTCAGATCCAAGGCCGTGAGGCAGCGGAGCGCCTTTTCGGTAGATGAGCCAAGAAGTGAAAACAGTGCGTACGATGAGCGGACATCCTGCTGCGAATTCGGAGACTCACGATTCCGAGCGTCAAACCAGGCGTGCAGGCTGGCCGCGTTGGTGGTGAGCGCGAGGAACAGCCAGTGATCTTCAGTCAGGCGGCACGCCAATGCGCGGGTTCCAACATCCAATGCCGCAACACGATGGGGCCCAAGCGACGAGCCTTCCTCACGCAGCTTTTGTGCCAGGCTTCCCCCGCGGACGCTGATCTTTGCAAAGGCGCTGAGGTCCGCCAAACCCAAGCCTGCTCGCGCCGCTGCCACTTCGTGAGCCGTGTCGGAATACGAGACGGCCACTTGCCAACCATCCCGTTCCACAAAGCGAGCGCCCCGGGCTGTGTGCCAGTGATGGAGCGGTGTTCGAGCCAGCGCTGGAGCCGGTGGTGGCACGATAATCAGCTTCCCCATTTCAACTCCGCAGGCGTTTCCCCTGTGGATCGTAAAACGGCAGCGGCGCCACCAAGGCCGGTACATCGACTTCATTCCAGCGAATCCGGAATGGATGATGCACCGTGGCCATTCCCGCGGGCAGCCAGGCCAGGCCAATGCTTTGCCCAAGGGTTGGACTGAAGCGCGTGCTGGTGAGCCGGCCGACCGGCTTACCGTCGTTTACGACCTGACACCCTTCTGGAGCCACGCCGAATGTATCGACCATACGAAACCCCACCAGCCGCGACCGGGGCTCCATCGCTCGGAGGCGCAGCAACGGTTCGCGGCCATGGAAGCGTGGCTTCTCGAAGCGAATCATTCGGCCGAGTCCCGCCTCCAACGGGTTCGAAAGAGCGTCCGTGTCCTGGCCGATGATCAGATGCCCTTTTTCCAAACGCAGTAGCCGTTGCGCCTCCACGCCAAAGGGTCGGAGCCCGAAATCTTGGCCGGCCCCGCACAGGGCTTCCCAGAGATACCAGGCGTAAGCACTCGGACAGTGGATTTCATAACCGAGCTCACCGACAAAACCGATCCGCAAGAGCCGGCAGCCCACGCCGGCAACTTCGCCTTCGCGCATGCTCAGATACGGAAACCCGGCCGCGGAGACATCGAGCGCGGTCACTCGGCGGAGCACGTCGCGGGAATTCGGGCCGGCAAGGTTCATGGCCGCCCAGCCGGAGGTGTGGTTGAGCACCGTGGCGTTCAATCGCCAAGCCGCTTTCCACAATTCGAGCCACTGGAAGATGAACTCGGCGTTGCCCGTGGTGGCCGTCAGGTAGAAACGATCGGGCCCCAGCCGGACCCCTACCCCATCATCTAGCAGGATGCCGTCTTCATTGCACATCACCCCGTAGCGAATCGAGCCACGTCGGAGATCGGCCCATTGATTGAGATAGACGCGCTCCAGCAGCTCGGCTGCATCCGGTCCCACGACCTCGATCTTGCCGAGCGTGCTGACATCAATCAATCCGACACCGGTGCGAACGGCCTGCACTTCCGCCGCCGGATCGCCATAGCTCTCGGGGCGTTTCCATTGTCCGGCATCCAGCCAATGGGCGCTGGCTTGGACGTGCCAATGGTGCAAGGGCGTCCGTCGAACGACGGCATAGCGCTGGCCGGCGGCTAACACGGCTAGCTCGACCGGGACAACCGGCGGCCGGGCGGTCGTCGCGCCGACCCGATCAATGGTTTGGCCAGTCGCATGGGCACACACCTCGATCGCCGTTCGACCACACACCTTGCCCTGGCAAGGCCCCATGTTCACGGTTGTGTAGCGTTTCAGCGTTTCGATACCATCGAAACCTTCGGCGATCGCTTGGTGCAGATCTTTTTCGGTGACATCCTCGCAGAGGCACACGAACCGTTTCCGTTCGCGCGAATCCGTCTGTGGGCAAAGGCAACGCGAGTCCGGTGCCGCGGCAGAGGCTGTGCCTGCCACGGTACCGGAGGCCCGCAATCCAGGTATTGGATTCGCCAGCAGCCACCGCCCATCGGTACGGTGGAAACGCATTCCCCCTTGCAAGAGCAGCTCATTGGCCGGTTGCAACTGGGAAGCCTGGCACAGGAGATCACAGGCAATCTCTCGCCGGGAGGTTTCGTCCACGGTTCCATCGTTCCGCATTTTTGCGACGCAGACCGCACGGAGATGATTGCGGCCTCGGGCTGCGACCACCGTATGGGAGACCAGGAACGGGATGCCGAGCGGATGATTCGCGGGCTCTCTCCTCCGGACATCGACAATCGCGGCAACCTCGATGCCCAGCTGCACGAGGCGATTTGCCAGGTTCGTTGCATCATCTCTGTCGGTCAGCACCACCGCCCGCCGACCGGCACGCACACCATAAAGTGCCGCCAACCGCAATACGCCTTGGCTCAGGAAAATGCCCGGAAGATCATTATTGTGAAAAACGAATGGCCGTTCTCGACCACCGGTGCAGACGATCACCTGCTTGGCGCGGATTTTCAACAGACGATCGCCCTGCACGGCGGCGACCAGATTCCCCTGGTAAAGACCGAACACCGCGCAGTTTTCCAGAAGACGAACCCGGGGATGACTTCGCAGGGGCTGCTCCAAGGCATCGACATCCTGACAGTCCCTCGACTCTTCGAGAAGCAAATGGCCGCCCAGGCGCGGTTGCCGCTCGACAAGGAGGACAGCAACACCGGCCGTGGCCGCCTCCAAGGCCGCGGCCATCCCCGCCGGCCCGGCCCCGATCACGCACACTTCTGGATGCAGCCATTCAATTTCGGCATGGACTCGTGGCACCTGCTGGATATCGATGCGACCCAGCCCAGCAAGGTTGCGCAGAACCTTCTCGAAGAACGGCCACAGCCAGCGGGGTCGATGGAACCGCGTGTAATAGAATCCGACCGACAAAAAACGATCGAATCGGTCCAACACGCGGAGGACATCCCAGCGGAGCGAGGGCCAGGCATTTTGGTGGCACACGACCTGTCCCTGCTGGGCCGGCTCGATGCAGGTGCGCACATTGGGCCGACCATCTACCTGCATGAGGCAATTGGGACAATCGCCGGATACACAGAACAGTCCGCGTGGCCGGTGGTATTTGAAGCTGCGGGTAAAGATACGCACTCCCGCGGCATAAAGGGCCGCCCCGATGCTCTGCCCAGCCAGGGCCGAAATCGTTCTCCCTTCGAACGTGAACATCACAGCGCGATTCGGATCGGTCAGCCTGCCGCTGGGGGATGGCATCCTTGCTTCCTTCATGATGGCTCTCCATCAAGCCAGGCCGTGTGCAGAACTTCGTTGGTACGGACATCGCGCACGGCCACCAGCCAGCGCCGGCAGCCAAAGCGATGGAACCAGCGCTCGTGCTGCGGTCCGGGCAGATTACTGCTCGAAGGACGGCCCGGCGGCGTCTCGATGGCCAGGATTTGGCCACCGTATCGGAATTCCTGAGCATCACGGGGGCCACAATTCGGGCAGTTCAAGAGGAACGACATCCCGTTCACCCCGTCATGAAAATCGTGATCCTGGTTCAGAACCCTCCCCAACAAGGTGTCTGAAACTGCTGTATCAACGTTCCCGACAGCTTGTTGGGGAGGGTTTCTCAGCGTTTCCAACCCGGCCCGCCGCCGAAGACGACGTTGGTGCCAGCCAGCGGCAAGCCGGTGATCAGGGACGCCTCCAAGGTAAGGGCCCGCAGGTCTTCGGGCTCCAGATCATGGACATCGCGCTTGCCACAGGCCCGAGCGAGGATTTGTACCTCGGCGGTCACGGCATGAAACCAATTCGCCACACGCTCGGCCGCCGGCTCGATTTCAAGCCGTTTCATCAGCTCAGGATCCTGCGTCGTGATGCCGACCGGACAGCGGCCGGTGTGGCAATGATGGCAAGCATAAGGCGCCGCACCAATCGCGTGGTAATCTTCCACGTACAACGGCTTATTGCAGTTGAGCGCGATCAAGGCGGCTGTGCCGACATACACGGCATCGGCCCCCAGGGCCAGCGCTTTGGCCACATCGCTGCCGTGCCGGATGCCGCCGGCGATGATCAGTTGTACTTCCATCAACAGCCCCATTTCCTCCAAGGCGGCCCGCGCCTCGCACACCGCGGCCAAGGTTGGGATGCCGGTATGTTCCTGGAGAAGATCAGGGGATGCGCCGGTGCCCCCTTCCATGCCATCAATGACCACCACATCGGCACCGGCCTTGGCCGCCAGCTTGACATCGTCGTAGACCCGGCTGGCCCCCAGCTTGACGAAGATCGGCACTTTCCAGTCGGTGGCCTCGCGCAGCTCTTCAATCTTCAGGATCATGTCGTCGGGACCCAGGAAATCTGGATGACGGCATGGGCTGCGCTGGTCTACGCCGGGCGGCAAATCACGCAGGTGGGCAATCTCCGGCGAAACCTTGGAGCCGAGCAAGAGACCGCCGGTGCCCGGCTTGGCACCCTGGCCGATGGTAAGCTCGATGGCATCCGCTTGCCGGAGGTGATGGATGTTGATCCCATAGCGGCTCGGCAAGACCTCATAAATCAGGACCCGGGAATGCTCGCGCTCCGCCGGCAACATGCCGCCGTCGCCGGTGGTGGTGGACGTGCCGGCTTGCCGCGCCCCGCGGGCCAGGGCTACCTTGGCGTTGTAGGAAAGCGCTCCGTAACTCATCCCTGTGACCATGACCGGGATGTCCAGCTCGACCGGCTTCTCGGCATGCCGGGTGCCCAGGACCGTCTTGGTCGAACATTGTTCGCGATAACCTTCCAGCGGAATGCGCGTCAGGCCACACGGGACAAAGGTCAAATCATCGAACGTACTCCAGGTCCGGGGACGCAACGTACCGAAACCCCGAATCCGGTAGCGGCCCAGTTCGGCTTTAGTTTGGATGTCTTCGATGATGGCGGCGGTGTAGGTGCCGCTTGGTTGCGGAGCCGGCAAATAAAAAGCATTTTCCGGTTCGGCAGCCCCAGCATCCTTGGCCATACTATCCTCGCGATTTGTCGAGTTCACAATGCCGCCTTCCACACCCCGAGTTCCTTGCGATCAAAGTTCCACAACTTGCGGCCAGAAACGACCTTTCGAAACGCCGCCGGCGCGGGCAACTGGTAGGTCGTAAGCAGATCATGCAGAGCGGCCCGCTCCTCGGCGGTCGGTTCTTCGATGACTGCGTCATTGCCCAGCTCGGCGATTTGGCCGCCGACGAATACGACGCCTTCGTACATTGAATCGGCCAGGGCTTCGCCGGCATCTCCGCAGATAATGATCCGGCCCTTTTGCATCATGAAGCCGGCCAAGCAGCCGCAATTGCCGCCAACCAAAAGCGTGCCGCCTTTCATCGATACGCCGGCCCGAGCCGCTGCATCGCCGCGCACCACCACCGTGCCGCCACGAATCGACGCGGCCACGCCGCTGCCGGCATGCCCATGAATCGTTACGGTCCCGCTGAGCATTGATTCGGCCGTGCCCCAACCAGCACTGCCGCGGATCTCGACATGGGCACCGTCCATCATGCCGGCACAGTAATAGCCAACACTTCCTTCGAAAACGATGTGCACCGGATGAAGGAGTGCGACGCCGAGGTTATGGCGAGCATCGGGTTCGAGCACGTGAATTTCATGGCGCCCATTTGCAATGGCTTCCCGGAGCAAGCCATTGATTTGGCGAGTCGATTTTCCCCGACAGTCGATGGAGAAGGTCAAGGGAGATACCTCGGATCCGCTTGCCAAAGGGATTATTCGACATCCACCCTATTTGTTGTTTGCCAAATCGCCATGGTCCCCGGCGCCGGCTCGCCGGCCACAAAGTTTGCTCCAAACGTTTGCCGCAGGGCAATTTCCTCCGTGGCGATGGCCACAAAGTCCTCGCTTTCGGCCACGACCAGCGGCTTGAATCCAAAGCGATCCCGGACGTAAGCGAGGCAACCTCCCGTCGCGGCCAGATAGCTGAATGAGCCATCGAAGTCATCGAGCGAAGACCGCAGCGCATCGGTCAGCGCCATCCCGGTAGCCATGCGCTCACACAAGTAAATGCCGATTACTTCCGAATCGTTCTCGGTGTAGAAACGATAGCCGCGCTGCTCATAGCGGCGGCGGAGCTTGTGATAGTTCGTGATGTGCCCATTGTGCACCGTGGCCAAGTCCGGTACGCCGTGGGCCCAGAACGGCTGCGAATGACTGAGATCCACCCGGCTTTCCGTGGAGAGCCGGGTGTGTCCGATGCCGTGCGTGCCGGCCAAGGCACTGATGCGATAGGTCGCCTCGAGCTGTTGTGGCGAGCCAACCTGTTTGAACAGGTTCAGCTGTCGGCCCAGGCAAATCACTTCGCTGCCGGGCCAGCGGTGGAGGATTTTTTCCTCCAGGGTCCTTGCGTCCCCGCCCGAAGCAAGCATGGCATCGTACACCCCGTTGCCGTGATCGTGAACCGGCACGAGGCCCATGTCGCGGAATGCCGTGGCCATTTTGTCGGGCTCCAGGCCGGCCGGCACGCTCAGGCGCATGTGCCATTCGCCCGGCGGCCCGAACAGGGCCACGCCGGCCGAATCCGGCCCACGGCAGGAAAGAGCCTGGAGCATGGTCAGAAGGGTGCGCCCCAACGGACGGGACGGCGCGGCGCGCTTTTCGAGAAACCCAACGATGCCACACATATCATTTCCTACTTGAGTCCAGCCGGCCAGACGATTATACACAGTTTCTGCGTGCCACCCAACGAGGTTCCGTGCCCAAGGGAGTACCACTTACCATTCGCCCGTGGGAGAAACACCGTGGACCGCAATGCACTCAACGCGCAATTCCAGCAAGACGGCATCGAATACTTGCTCGTCCAGTTCGTGGACATTCACGGCGCGCCCAAAGTCAAGATGGTGCCCGCGGAGGCAGTGGGCGGTGTAATCCATCCGGGCGCCGGTTTTGCCGGCGGAGCGGTGTGGGGTATGGGCCAGGATGCCAGCTCGCATGATATGATGGCCCGCATTGATCCCGCCAGCTATACGCCGTTGCCGTGGAAGCCGGGACTCGCTCGGTTTGCCAGCGATCTGTACGTCGATGGCAAGCCCTATCCCCATTGTTCCCGAGTCAATCTTCAACGCGTTCTGGGTCAGGCTCGTGCGGCCGGCTTTGTATTCAACGTCGGCGTCGAACCGGAGCACTTCCTCGTCACGCGACGGCTCGATCGCCAAATCGAGCCGTGGGACCCCGCCCATGTCGACCGCCTGGCCAAGCCGTGCTATGACTTCAAGGGTCTGGCCGCCGCCTGTGATTATTTGCGCGACATGAATGACGCCTTGCGCAAGCTCGGCTGGGGCGTTTACCAATCCGATCATGAGGATGCCAATGCCCAGTACGAAATCAACTACAAATATGCCGATGCGCTGACGACGGCCGATCGGTTCATCTTTTTCAAAATGCTGGCCGGGGAAATCGCTCGAAAATACGGGGCCATTGCCACCTTCATGGCCAAACCGTTTTCCAATCGGACCGGCAGCGGAGCGCACATGCACTATCACTTGGCCGACGCCGAGACGGGGCGGAATATCTTCGCAGCCGAGCAAGACTCCCGTGGCCTTGGCTTATCGGAGTGTGCCTATCATTTTCTGGGCGGCGTCCTCACCCACGCCCGTGCCCTGTGTGCGCTGACCTCGCCGACGGTCAACTGCTACAAACGATTGCAGCTGGGTCAAGGGGCGTATAGTGCTCGCTCCGGCTACACGTGGACACCCGCCTACATCACGTACGGCGACAACAATCGCACACAAATGATTCGCACTCCCGACGCCGGCCATGTCGAAGACCGAACCGTGTCGGCGGCTTTCAACCCCTACTTGGCCTTCGCCGCCTACGCTTCCGCGGGGCTGGACGGGATCAAACGGCGGCTCGATCCGGGGGAACCGAACTTGGGCAACCTGTATGAGATGAGCCTGGAAGAAATGACGCGACGGAAAGTCCGCGTGTTGCCACAAAGCCTGAGCGAAGCCCTCGACGAGCTGGAGCGAGATGAGGTGATTCAGGCCGCCCTGGGACCGATCTATCCGGAGTTTCTTAAACTCAAGCGGATGGAATGGAATGATTATCATCGGCAAGTGTCGGCGTGGGAAGTGGAGCGGTATTTGACGATGTTGTAGAATGAGCAACCGGGCTGGACCTCGGAAAGACGTCTCAGGCAAATTTCCATGGCCATCGAACGGATGTGGCGTTCCCACGAACTGAAACCGACGTACGATGTTGTCATCATTGGCGCCGGCGTGCACGGCTTGGCCATCGCCTACTATCTCGGCAAACGCGGCATCACCAATGTCGCGGTGCTTGACAAAGGCTACGTTGGTGGCGGAGCCAGCGGCCGCAACACGGCTATCATTCGCTCCAACTACCGTACGCCGCAAGGGGTGGCATTTTACAATGAAAGCGTTCATCTCTACGAGCGCCTGGCCTTGGAGCTTGACTACAATTTGATGTTTTCCCAGCAAGGACATCTCACGTTGGCCCACACCGAGCGCAGCATCACCACCCTGCGTGAGCGTGCCGAGACCAATCGCTTGCTGGGCGTCCACAGTCACTTGATTGGTGTCGAGGAAATCGCCCGGCTGGTTCCCGGCCTCGATGTGAGTGATCGGCCGCACCAGCCGGTCCTGGCCGGGCTATACCATCCTCCCGGCGGCATCATTCGCCATGACGCCGTGGTCTGGGGCTTTGCCCGCGGTGCCGATCGGCAGGGCATCGAAATCCATCCCCACACCGAAGTCACCGCCATCTCCCTCGACAAGGGGAAGGTGGAGGGCGTAAGGACCAACCGCGGCACGATTGCTACAGGCACCGTGGTCAATGCCACGGCCGGCTGGTGCTCGACGGTCGCTCACATGGCCGGCGTCGAATTGCCGATCGTCACCCATCCGCTGCAAGCCCTGGTCACGGAACGTCTCAAACCGTTTCTCCATGTCGTGATCGTATCGGCGACGCTGCACGTTTATGTCAACCAGACCGATCGCGGCGAAGTGGTCATTGGCGAAGAGATCGATCCCTACGCCAGCTACAGCATGCGTTCCACGCTCCGTTTCCTGGAGACGGCCGCGGCCCATACGCTGGAGCTATTCCCGTGTCTGGGGCGGGTGAAGGTCTTACGGCAATGGGCCGGCATCTGCGATATGCCGCCCGATTTTGCGCCGATTATTGGCCCCGTGGAGGGCGTAGAAGGATTTCTGCTCGATGTCGGCTGGGGGACGTATGGGTTCAAGGCTGGTCCCGCCGCGGGCCTGCGGGTCGCGGAGCTGATTGCAACCGGTCGGACGCCAGAAGTGATCCAGCCATTCGCACTCTCTCGTTTTGCGAATCTCCAGCCACTGGGCGAGAAGGCTGCGGCGGCGGTTTCCAGCTAAGGCAGGGGTGGTTGGCGGCGGCGGTCGACGTTCCAGAGATGAAATCCCAGGTCGGTGCCCGGCGTGCCATATTTCTTGCGATCGATGTTGCCGCCATCGTCCTTGCCATCGGGTCCCAGCGAATAAATCAGCACGCCATCATCGAGCCGTAGGAAACGGAGCGGTTTGCGATCGTAAGGATCAATCGGGACTTGTGCCAGGAAGCGAGGAACTAGCTGATCGAGCGTTTCGGGCCAGGCACCGTGGGCCAAGCGGTACCGCTCCACCGCCAGCGCGGTGACGGCACAACGCAGGTCGGCGCGGCTGCGCTGGCAAGCGTCCGCCACCTTTGACACGGCCGGGATGGCTAAGCTGGCAAGCATCGTGCCGGAGTTCTGGGGCAGAGACTTCACCTTGCGATTCAATTCCTGGAATCGATCCGGCTGTTCGTCCGGGGGCCGCTTGGCAATTTCAACGGCTTCCGTCATCAACTCCAGCTTGAGGGCGCGGTTTTGTGTCATCATCGAGCCGCCCAGCAGCGGATAGAAGATCGAACCCCCGGTGGCATTCACACTTCCGAAGCCGCGCGGGTCCCCAGCTTCCATCCAGCCGATGAGAACGTCGCCATAAGCGCGCTCGCCTCGGAGCGCATACAGCAAGATTGGCTGAGCGGCCTCGTCGGTGAACAGGTCCTGAGTCGCGGCCAAGGCGGGCTCGGACGCCTGTCCCTGCGCCAGTACACGTTCGACGCCGGTAATGGCCATCCGTTGGCACGCCATCCGCACGAGATGGGCGATCATTAGGGGTTCATCCCCGATCGAGCGGCCAGCATTGAGAATGGCACGGCCGGAAACCAGGGCCGCGTCGGACTGTTGACTCTGAGCCAGGAGAGCCGCATCGAGCCAAAGGAGATTCGCAATCTCGCGGGGCGATTGCACCAAGAGCCCGACAGGGCTCGACAGCGCGTTCTCCGGCGCGGTCGTAGGAAAGCGCCCGGTCCGCAGGCCAGCGAGCCGCCGAGCTTCGCCAAGGGCCGGCTGCACCCGTTTCAACTTAGCCTGCAGGCTGGTCGCTTGGGCTTCGTTGAGCGGCATGGAGGCTTGCAATTCCGCAATCACTTCGAGAAGTGTCTTGCCCGGCTCTTCCGTGGTTGAATCGTCCTGCAGCCAACCCTTCGGCAGAAGCTTGTAGGCCGCTTCTACACGGAGGGCCGCATTGTCGGCGTCGGATACCGGCGCCCGATTCCGTTCCAAATCCTCCCAGCGCCAGCCCGGGTCCAATTCGTCGGCCTGTGCGACCGCCGTCTTCAGCTGCTCGATCCCCAGCTTTCGGAAGTAATGGTTTACCCCCAACCCAACCGAAACCACCAGGAGCAGCAGCAATCCGACGCCCAGGACAATTCGTTTGAGCCAATTTGCTGAACCTGAGTCGCCCATGGAAAATGGTCCTGTCCGTTCAACCCACCTCGCTTTTCGCCGCTCGATCGAATGACGGCCGGCTCCTTAGGCGCAATTGTATCACGACGGCTGTCACAGAAGCATGGTTTCGAAACCCTGGTTATCTGTGTCCTGCCAGCTGCATTTCGCTCGTATCTCGGGTCTTCGCTGTATACAATCACACTTCAAGTTCTCCGCTGAGCCTTTTTTCTCGTTATTACCAGGACACCGAAAGGAGCGCGTCGTGCAGAAATACGGGCTACTGGCAAAGGCAAGCTTACTCGCCAATATCGTGGCAATCACCGCCATCGCCGCGGCCTGGGCCGCGGACGTCGATCCGTATGATCAATCCAGTGTGCCGCTCGAAGTACAGCCAACCGATCCGGCACTGACGAAGATCGTGCTGGTCGCCGGCAGAGCGAGCCATGGCCCTGGGGAGCATGAGTTCTTCGCCGGCTGCTCGGTCTTGATGAAGCTGCTTCAGGAAACGCCCGGCGTTTTCCCGGTCATGGCCCGAGACGGCTGGCCGAAAGACTCCAAGACGTTTGAAGGGGCCAAGTCGGTGGTCTTCTTCATGGACGGCGGCAACGGGCATCCGATCATCCAGAAAAATCACCTGGAAGCCGTCCACAAGTTGATGGATTCCGGGGTAGGCTTTGTCAATCTCCACTATGCGGTGGAGTATCCCAAGAGCCAGGCCGAGATCATCTTGAGCTGGCTGGGCGGCTATTACGAGACCGGCTACTCCATCAATCCCCATTGGATGGCCGATCTCAAAATCCTACCCGATCATCCGATCACCCGCGGCGTGAAGCCCTTTGTCATTCAGGACGAGTGGTACTACAACATACGCTTCCGACCGGACCTCCACGGTGTGACGCCGATCTTGAAGGCTACGCCGCCGGACGAAACCCGCCGCACACCCGACTCCAAGAAACATCCTGGACGCGAAGAGATCCTTGCCTGGGCGTTCAACCGCGACAACGGTGGCCGATCGTTTGGCTTCACCGGTGCCCATTTCCACAAGAACTGGGGCAACGAGAATTTCCGCCGTCTGGTAGTCAACGCGATCCTCTGGACCGCGAAACGGGAGGTTCCTCCGCAAGGGGCGAAGGTGGACCTGAACCCAAGCGACCTGGAGAAAAACCTCGATCGAAAAACGCCACGTAAAGCTAAGGAGCCAGCCAAGAAACCGGCCGAAAAGAACTCCTGAGTTCTCCTACGCTCTCCGGTCGAAGGTATTCGTCTTGTTCAGCGGCGGTTCGCAGTAACGCACGGGGCACACAAGTTCGCGGCTCTGTGAACCGCTGCTCAACGGACACTACCAACCGGAGCATGAATCAAAGGATGCCAACGTGAGTGCACAACCCATTGCCGCCGAACCGTCGCCATTTGATGACGGCGAGCTGTACGATATCCTGTGCCAGGATCTCACGTATGGCATCGACTTTTACGTCGGCCTGGCACGGGAAGCGAAAGGGCCCGTTCTGGATATCGCCTGCGGGACGGGCCGAATTCTCTTGCCCTGTATGCAAGCCGGGGCCGATCTGGATGGGCTGGACCTGTACGAGCCCATGCTGAAGACGCTGCGGCGAAAAGCCGCCGACCTGCACTTGGCCCCGAACCTGTACCGGGCCGACATGTGCGACTTTCAGCTGCCGCGCCGCTATGCCCTCATCATGATCACGTTCAACGCTTTTATCCACAACCTGACCCAAGAGGCACAGCTCGGTTGCCTGGAGCGATGCCGGCAGCATTTGGCACCCGGCGGCGTCTTGGTGTTCGACACGTTCTTCCCGGGCTTGGAATATGTCGGCCAGCCGGATAACACACGGGTGCTGGAAGGAGAGGTACGCCATCCGCAGACCGGCTTGCCAGTGCGCCTTTACGACACGCGCAGCTTCAACCGCGTCGAACAAATTCAGCGATCCATCAACGAAATCGAAATGCTCTCCGCCGATGGAACCATCCAGACGCTGCAGCGCTCGGACTTCCGGACGCGTTGGATCTACAAGAAAGAGATGGCCCTGTTGTTGCGGCTGGCCGGATTTGCCCGGTGGGAAATCTGTGGAGGTTTCGACCGCCGGCCACTCACGCAGGAGACCGACAGCATGATCGTGTTTGCTTGGCGAGACCGCCCAGTCGTTGCGTGAGAGTTGCGCCGCAGTACGGCTGGTTGCGGGCCTTCCCAATTCCGGATTGTCGGGTTGTCCACGTTGGTATCTCTACCACGCGCTCGAGGGCCGGCTCTTGGTTCGAGACGATGGTGCGGAATCCGAACCGCAGGGTTTTCCGAACCGTCGGCCAACGATCTCGTGTCAGCTCCGACTCCGGCTCCCCATGTGCTTCATGGCGTGGCGGTGTTGTTTCAGCAGATGGAACAGCGAGAATTTGCTGTTTAGACCGCGCTGCCGTTTGGTGAGGGCGCGGTCGATCATCGCCCAGGTTTCCCCATTCATGCCTTCGATGGAGCCCGAATGCCGAGTTGGCCAGAGGCCATTGAGGCGTTTGTATTTGTCGGCCCATTTGAGAATCAAGCTCACGCTGAGCCGAGGCGGCTGTTTGGGGTTGCGTACGCCGCGGCGCTTGGCCAGGAGCCGGGCCAGCGATGACCCGCCCGGAAAGCCCCGGCGCCCCTTTTGCAGCGCGGCGTTCACGGCCGACCATGTCTCTCCGGGCGCATCGGCCACTGGACCGGTGTCGCTGGTCGGCCACCTTCCAGTACGGCGATGGTGTTCATCTACCCAGGCAAGCACCTGGACAATGGATAAGCGCGGCAAGTTTTGAATGTTCCGTACGCCGCGCTGTTTGGAGAGTAATCGGGAGAGCGAAGAATTGCCGGGAAGGCTGCGCATCCCCAGGCGGAGCGCATGATCGATGGCCTTCCAGGTCTCGCCCGAAGCCCCACGGATCGGACCCGATTCGCTGGTCGGCCAGGTTCCGGTGGAAGCGTAGTGGGCATCCGCCCAGGCCAAGATTTGCTTGGCGGTCAGACGTGGCAGGCAGCTCCGGTTGCGCACGCCACGCTGCTCGGCCAGCAGCCGGGCAAGCGAAGAGCCTCCGCGGAGCCCGCGAAGACCGATGCGCAAGGCACTGTCCACGCGCCGCCAGGTTTCGTCCGGTGCGTCGCTGATCCGGCCAGCATTCAGGTTGGGCCAGCTGCCCGTCCGTTTGCAATGCGTATCGGCCCAGGAAAGAATGTGCGAAACGTAGAGTAGCGTGCGCGGCATAATTATCCATCCCCGTGTCGTCAGGCGCTGGCGCCAGTGCCGTGGCCAGAACAGGGAGAGTCCCCGAAAACTCGTGTCTTAGGGGGGCGGTATCTGGGCTTGTCCTAAGTATTGATTCTTGAAGTGTACGCGCCTTTGCGGTGTTGATCAATATAAAAATCGCGATTTGGAGAAATCTCCTTGCCTTAGGGGGTTCCTGGCCTGGCGGAGCGCGCGGGGGCCGTCGCTTCCAACACGACATAACCGCGTCGCTCGGCGACGGTGGCGGAGCCAAACGACGCAGCCACCAGCGGTCCGATTTGGTCGGCCTGCTTGGTCACGAGATAAAATCGGCCACCTGGCCGGAGCAACACCAACGAACGCTCGATGAAGAGTTGCGCGATCGTTCCCTGGGCGTAGTAGGGTGGGTTGGCAAGGACCACATCAAATGACCCCGCCGGCAATCCGCCCACAACACGGGATCCTGTGGCCTGGAAGCTGCTCAGACCGTTCGCTCGTGCATTGTGCTCAACCAATGCCACAGCGCGGAGATTGCTATCCACGAAGGTGACGGAGCCGGTGGGTCCACTTCTTCGGCTGGCAAAAATCCCGTTCGTTCCACAGCCGCACCCCACGTCGAGGATCCGGTCGCCCGGCTCGATCTGCATGGTCTCGACCAAGGCACGAGCGCCCGCATCGAAGCGCCCATACGAGAAGACCCCCGGCCGGGAAAGAAAGCGCAGCGACGGTCCAGCGCCGACGCAGGCCTGAAACGTCACTTCATGCCGCCGCCTCAGCCTTTCTCCTTCGCGGTGACACCAGAATACGGTTCCCTCGATCGCCGGCGTTGCGTGGACCACGCCAAAGATCTTTTTCAGCAATCCAGGGAAAAGCTGGTCGTTCTCCTGATGGGACAGGACGATGAGCAGGCCGCGCGGTTGTGCCCGAAGCACATGAAAGGCCTGTTCAACCATGTCGATCTTCAGGGCGCGCTCGCCGCCCAAGGGGGCAGGATACAGCACGGTCTGAAATACGGGCGGCAAATCCCATAAGTCGGGAGCAGCGACGACCTGTGCGTCAACGTTACGGCGACGAAGCTCGGTGCGCAGCCGGTCGGCCTGGTAGAGATCCATCTGGTAACAGGTTGAGGATTCAACTTGCACTTCGGCGAGGAGGTGGGCCACCGCGCCGGGAACCCCGAGCGCTACCGCCAGTGGCGGCCGAAGCTTATTCCGGAGGACCAGAGTCCCGCTCTGCCGCTCCATGACTCGGAGACCCTCAGGGGTGCGGATGGCCCGGATGTTCCCCTTTGTGATCGCCTCCCGGGTCCTGATCATGATCCGCATCGTGTGCATGGCCGGGACCGGTCATTTGGGCACCATGTGGGCGCTCGGCCTGGGTGTGCCCTTCCTCTTCCAGCAGAGCGATGCCGCCCATCAAGGCGACGCCGGAAGTCAGAGCAAGAAATAGCGCCAGGCGATCATGGCGGTGAAACTGGACTTCGGGCAAGAGGTCCGACAGGGCGATAAACAGAAACGTCCCCGCCGAAAATGCCAGGGCTGCACCGGTAAGTTGTGATTGCAAATCTTCTCGGATCGCACCTCGCGTCAGAAAGAACGCCACGACCCCCACCGGCACCATCAGTGCAAAGCCAAGTTGCACCAGCCCGACCTTGGACCGGCTCACGCCCTTGCGGCTCAACACGGTGGAGATGGCCAGGGCATCGGCGGGTTTGTGCAGGACGATCGCCAAGAACATGGCAAAGCCCGGAAGGACCCAGCCGAAAAAGGTCCCTTTCTCTGCAATGTCCGAACCGGCTTGAACGGCTCCGGCCAAGCCCACCCCGTTCATGAAGGTATGAATGGTTAAGCCCACCACAGCCATCCATCCGGCCACCGCCGGCGCTGCGGCTCGGTGATCATGATGCTCAGGCGCCGGGTGGAGATACTTGTGCTCGGACTCCTCATCGTGGCAGTGAACCTGGGATTCTTTGCCGTGGTGGTGGTGATGATGGCCACCGCCATCCATTTCGTGGCTATGAGGAGCAATAAAGCGTTCAATACAAAACAACCCGACCACGCCGAGAGCCATCCACCAACCGAACAGCGACCCAGCGTGTTCCATGGCCTCCGGCATGACGTGGAAAAACGAAGCCCCGAGCATGACCCCTGCCGAGAGACTGAGGTAAAACTGAAGCCGGCTGTGCGTAACCCGCCCGCGGAAGGGCAAGTGGCCGCCCAGCAGAGACGCAATGGGAATGAGCACGCTGTAAAGCCACAACCAGGAACTCTCGGTCATGATCCGATCCACTCTTGCACAGGAATTGCGGAGGCCACCGTGAACACTCCGGTAATACTAAATAATACCACAAGCAAGTCAAGGGTTTAAGGCGGCGGCAGAAGCATCCACGTTTTTTCCGCGTCCTCGCCCGGACGGGATGATTCTCGTCCTCTCCCACCACACAGACCGCTCGAAGAAAAGGACCGGCGTTGCCGGGCCGAACCGGCCACGTGCGTTGCCGGCCCACAAGCCATGCGGTACCATTCACGGGGTTCGCAGCGTTGGACAAACGCGGGCTAACCGATGGAGGAATCATGGCCACCGCCTTTGGCATTGATCGGTATCTGAATATCCGTGCCGCCAACGCACCGAGCTTTTCGCCTGACGGGCGATTCCTGACGTTTCTCACGAATATCACTGGGGTTGCACAGCTTTGGCAAGTGCCCATTGAGGGCGGCTGGCCAACGCAGCTTACCTTCACCCATGAAAGCGTACGCCTCGGTCAATACAGCCCGCTCCGCCATGAGTTGATTTTCGCCATGGACACGGGAGGCAATGAGCGCACCCAGCTCTATCGGCTGAGGGGGGTGGGCGGCGGCACTGATCATGGTCTCGGTGAGGGCTGGACCGCACACGAGTTGACGCGCCGGGCTGATGCGATCCACGAATTTGGCGGCTGGAGCCACGATGGCAAATGCATCGCCTTCAGCGCCAACCGCGATGAGCCAAGCCGCTTCGATGTGTATGTGCAGAATCTCTCCGAACCCGACGCCAAGCTGGTCCAGCGCGGTCCGGGCGGTTTTTACCTGACCGCGGGCTGGTCCCCCGACGACCGATCCTTGCTCGTGTTGCACATGGAAACGAACGTGCAACAGAACCTGTACGTGCTGGACGTAAACGATGGAACCAGCCGGCTTCTGACGTCCCATCAAGGCGAGGCTCAGTATCACAGCCCACACTGGTCGGCTGATGGTAAGTTGATTTATTGTGCAAGCACCGCCGAGGGCCGCGACGTGGCCGGGCTGGCGCAAATCGAAGTGTTGACCGGGAAGCTCACGTACCTGGACACCCCGGAGCACGAGGTCACGGCGGTGACTGCTTCGCCCAAGGGCCGCTGGCTCGCCTGGCTCCTCAATGTGGATGGCAAGTCTGTGCTGAAGCTGCGCGAGCTTGCCAATGGCAAAACCTTTACGCCCACGGACCTGCCCCTAGGTGTCCTGTCCGCCGTCGAATTCTCTCAGGACGACAACCAACTTGCGTTTGATTTCGATGGGCCGCGTCACAACCTGGATGTGTGGATCTGGGACTTGGCGGCTCTGCGAAATCAGGGCCGGGCGCCGCTCCGGCAAGTGACGCATTCGAGCCGAGCCGGCATTCCGTTTTCCCAATTCAGCGAGCCGGAGCTGATTCGCTATCCCACCTTCGATGGCCGAAGAATCCCCGCGTGGTTTTATCGTCCCGCCCGGAAGGATTCCGAACTTCCGCCTGTCATCGTTTACCCACACGGCGGACCGGAGAGCCAGACCCGCCCGAACTTCAGCGGACTGTTTCAATTCTTTGTGGAACGCGGCTACGCCATCCTGGCTCCGAACGTGCGGGGCTCCACGGGCTATGGGACCGCGTACATGAACCTGGATAATACCACCAAGCGGATGGACAGCGTCGCCGACTTGGCCCACGCAGCTTACTGGCTGCGCGATCAGAAACAGGGGGATGCGAAACGGCTGGCCGTGTACGGGGGGAGCTATGGCGGCTTCATGGTGCTGGCGGCCGTGACGCACTATCCCGATTTGTGGGCCGCCGGCATTGATGTGGTCGGCATCTGCAACTTTGTCACCTTCCTGGAAAAAACCGGCGCTTACCGGCGTGCCCACCGGGAAGCGGAATATGGCAATCTGCGCGAGCACCGGGCCTTTTTTGAACAAATCAGCCCGATTCACCATGTGGACAAGATCCGTTGCCCGATGATGGTCATCCACGGAGCCAACGATCCGCGCGTGCCCGTGCAAGAAGCGGAACAGATTGTCGCGGCGCTGAAGAAGCGAGATATCCCCGTCGTCTACCTGCGTTACGAGGACGAAGGCCATGGACTCGCCAAGTTGAAGAATCGGCTCGATGCCTATCCGCGGATGGCGGAGTTTCTGGACAAGTATTTGAAATGAGGAATTCCCATGGCCCTTATCGAGTGTCCCGAATGTAGCCAGCAGGTCAGCGACGAAGCGTGGATGTGTCCGCACTGCGGGCTGCCGTTGCGATCGACAACGTTTTTCGGCTACGACTTTCGGTCACAAACGACGCTGTTCGGTTTGCCGTTAGTGCATATTGCCACCGGTTTCGATCCGTTGAGTGGGCGCCGGCGTGTTGCCCGCGGGATTATCGCCATGGGCGACTTGGCCATCGGGGTATTGGCACTCGGGGGAGGGGCGATCGGCGGCATTGCTCTTGGCGGAGGAGCCATCGGAGTGATCGCGCTGGGAGGCGGAGCCATCGGCTTGCTTTTTGCCCTGGGTGGCGCAGCGGTTGGAGCCATTGCCGTGGGCGGAGCCGCCGTTGGCATTGTGGCGCTGGGAGGCGCAGCATTCGGCTACTACGCTCTGGGAGGCCAAGCCGCCGGAGTTCATCCGCTGGGAAGCAACGTTCACGATCCTGAGGCGTTGCAATTCTTTCGGCAGTGGCTCGGTTCGTGGGTCGATCCATTCTTGCGGAAGCGATAGGGCCGAGCGGTTTTTCCATCATTCCAAGAACCGGAGAATGTAGGTGTGAAGCGAGCCGTGATTCTGGTCAGCGGCGGTCTGGACAGTGCCACTACGTTAGCCATCGCCCGCAGTCAAGGCTTTGAACTATACGCCCTCAGTGTGGACTACGGCCAGCGCCACCGTCGGGAACTGGAGTGTGCGCGGCAGGTCGCGCGCGCCTTGGGCACGATCCGGCATACGATCGTCACCGTGGATCTTCGTGCCGTTGGCGGCTCGGCCTTGACCGACACGCTGGATGTGCCGAAAGATCGTTCCCACGAAGAAATGGGCCAAGGGATTCCGATCACCTATGTACCGGCCCGGAATACGATCTTACTTGGCCTGGCGCTCGGCTATGCGGAAGTCGTCGAAGCGTTTGATTTGTTCATCGGCGCCAATGCCGTCGATTACAGCGGCTATCCTGATTGTCGCCCAGAGTTTCTCGCCCAGTTTGAGCGGCTCGCCAACCTGGCCACCAAGGCTGCCGTGGAAGGCCGCGGCACCTTCCACGTGCACGCGCCGCTCTTGCAGCGAACGAAAGCCGAAATCATCCGGGAAGGGGCGCGTCTTGGCGTGGATTACGCGTTGACGCTCAGCTGCTACGATCCCGATCCGCAAGGCCGGGCGTGTGGCCGCTGCGATAGCTGTCGGCTGCGGAGGAAAGGATTTGAGGAGGCGGGGCTGCCCGATCCGGCGAGCGTTGCATAGATCATGGACTCTTGTCCGGGAGTAATCGGACAGCCTTGATAAACGCCAACGGTTGATCCTCGCTAACAGCAAAATGGACGCCCAGTGGATGCACAATGCATGTGCGAATCTGAAGATGCAAGGCCGGTAACCGGTAATAAGGTTCGCCAAATCCAAGTGGATTGAACTGGAGACGTTCGACGATTCGCCGAAAGGCCGAGGCAATTGTCCTTTTTCGCTTGGCTTCAAGAGTGTGCCGTTGGAGTTGTAGCAGGGCTTGGGTAAGAGCATTCGAGCAATGGACGCGAAAGCGTCGGCGACCATTATCCGCGTCCGCCATTGCTATTGTTTGCTCTTTCGCCCGTGCGTTTCCTGATAGATTGTCTCCAGTTCGGCAACAACTTGTTCCGCAGGAACGCCTTCTTCGAACTCCGTGAATTTCTGCAGATCGGCTGCGGTGAAGGCTCGACGTGCCGTAGCAGCGATTTCTTTCCGGGTGGCACCCTTCCTTACTCGCAATCGGGGAGTAGCAGCGATACCATTTCTGGTCATGCACCTTGCCGTCCGGCTCGACTTGTTCATCATCGGGTTCCTTCTTTCCCAGGCCGATGCCATTGTACCCCCCGGCGATGGGATCTGTTATCCCTTTCGGAACTCGAAGCAGCACGGAGAAACCCCTTGGTTTCTTCGTGCCGCTTCGAGTTCGGAGCAGCGGATGGACCTATTTCATGTGCTTCTTGAGTTCCCCATCCAGGCTGCTCACCTGTTGAACCGTACGGCTCAGGACCTTGCCGTCCTTGTCCACCAGCAACAAGAACGGTGGGAACAGAATCCCGTACTGCGTGGCCAACGGTCCTTCGAGGCCGCCCGGCTGGAACAAGTGGATGCCCGGCGCCGGGACACGCTGCAAGAACGCCTTCGCCTCGTCCGCCGTGTTGTCGAGATTGACACAGACCAAGGCCAGCCTTCCACCGTAGCTATCAAGCAACAGCTTGAGTGTGGCGAAGTCGCCGACACACCGTTCCTTGTTCAGGCCGCCCCAGTAGTAAACCACGACCATCTTGCCGCGAAGACTGGCGAGGTTGAACGGGCTGCCGTCCAGCTGGGTGCCCGCCAGTTCCATTGGCTTCCCCTCGATTTCCAGGCGGCGCAGGGCACCGCGCGCCTTGGCTGCCAGCGAATGGTCCCCGAAGTCGCGCACCAAGTGGGCATACCACTTCTTCGCCTCCGTCTCCTTATCCATCGCCTCGCTGAACATGCCAAGCTGCATCAGGGCTTCGGGGGCATCTTCCGCCTTCGGGTAGTTGTCCACAAACTTGGCGAGCCGTTCCAGCCACTTATCCTGCACTTTGGTATTGTCCATGCCCGACCGGGAGAGCAGGGCATTCTCCGCCGACATTTCGCGGAACGTGATGAATGCGGCCAGGTTGCTCTTGGGCAGCAACTTCTCGTACTGCTCCTCGAGCTTTTGCAGACGTTGATAGGCAGTCTTGTCCTTGTCCGGACTGCTCTGGGCCGCCGCGGCCAGACCGTCGGCCATCTGGCGAATCCATTGTTCGCGTTCTTCCGGCTTCACCTTGGTCGCAATATCATTGAGCAAATCCGCCCGCTTGAGGTTGTAGGTTACGAGTTCTGGATTGACTCCGCCGAGGTCGTTCGCCTTGGGCGGATTGGCATCCAGGGCGCCCAGTTGGCTCAGCAGCGCCTGCAACGCAGGATCATTGCCACCGGGCGTTTCCTCGGTTGTGCCATCGCCTATGCTCGGCGCGTCGACGATCCGCCAGACCAGACCGATCTTGATCATCTCTCCGGTTTGTAGCCAATCATGCTTCCCATCGGTTTCACAGAGGATCGTTCCCCGCGCATAATGAATCACATCCTGCTTGGCACCGTAGGTGTCGGCGGGGAGGCATTGCGGTGGCGCGGTTTCCAGGTGCAGCCAGCGCGTCTTGGCGTTCAAGTTCGGCAGCTTCGCGACGGTGTTCTGAAACTTGGTGAGTGCCTGCTTCTGCAAGTCGCGCATGCGGGTCGCCTCGGCCGAAGGCAATCCCAGAGTGTCAATTTCGGAAGGAGAAATGAACAGCGCCTGAAGCCGATGGAAGTCGCGGGTAATGAGGGCCTGAACGATTTCCTGGCTCACTTCCTCCGCGGAAATCATCCGCCAGGAATCGATGCGATGATCTTTATTGAGATCGACGCCCCATTTCATGCCACCGGTGTTCAACCAGCGGTACTGATCCGGTTCCCCGACCATCTTGGTGTCGATCTCGCGGTAGACTTCAATCCCTTCGTGATAGTAGCACCAGATATGGGGTTGATTATCCCCCTTGGTGTCGATCAGTCGGCGCAGGGGCCGGCCTTGCGGGTCGAGCAGCAGCCAAGTCCGTCCTTCTTGTTGCCACTTGACGATGCATCGGCTTAGCTCTTCGGGTGTCGGTGTGCTGCACACGACGCCTTCCTGCTTCGGACGGAATTGAAGGATTTGCGCGGGAGTCGCCGCGGTGATGGTTCCGACCCACACCAGCAAGCAGCCCGCCGCCAACCCCGCGCCCACGTGTGCCTTCGCCATCCCAATCTCCTTTCGATCGACGGGTGAGTATAGGGCATGTACCAGGTATTGTCGGCATTAGGCAGAGGGGTTATTCAACACAAAGGCGAGAAGAGCGGCGTAACCCGAACTTTGGGAAAAAATCGAAAAGCAAGCCGAGTGGGGGAAACGCGGCGTGAACCGATCGGAGGATCAGAGCGTACTAGCTTCAGCCCATGACCAACTTGACGCATTTTCGCACCCCAGCTATAATTTTTCAGGCGCGTATAAGTAGCCTTGGATTGAACGGCGCAGCCAGCCAAATTTACGAATACGCGGTAGTCAGGCACAGAGAGCAAAGGCTTGGCGGATGCGTTGTGGCGAGGCGTGAGACGTGGTGCCAGGGAAGGCCGAGGTGCATGCCCGCCGATCGACCGGCGACAAGGGAATCCATGCAGGGATGGCTGCGGACTGGATCGATGAGGATCCCTCTCCGAGGTGGAGAGTTACTCGCAACGCAAACCATACCTCTTACCCGGTTGACACTGTCCGCCACACTCCTGTCCTCCGGTGCGCCGAACCAAACCGAGCTTCGGGGCTCGGTTTCTCCAGGAAACGGGGTTTCTTGGGGGGAATTCGGAACTCCTCTCGTGTGATTGTCAACCGTAGTGCCGTGCCCCACCGCCGGTGCTCGGTGCCGCTATGGGGCGTACCCTGCACGGCAGCGTCCTTGCTTTGATCGGGGCGAGCGCACACACGAGCCTGGGAGCCTGGTTTCACCCCGCCATACGGGTGGCCTTTGACTGACGACCGGGGAGCCCTGATTCGGCAAGTCAAAGAAGCCAACGACATCGTCGATGTCGTCGGCGGCTATGTGGCGTTGCGTCCGGCCGGCCCGACGTTCAAAGGGCTATGCCCGTTCCACGACGATCATCGGCCTTCCTTCGATGTCGACCCGCGCCGGCAGCGCTATCGGTGCTGGTCGTGCCAAAAACGTGGCGATGTCATCTCATTCATTCAAGAACACGAACGGGTTGATTTTCTTGAAGCGCTGGAGTTGCTGGCGCGGCGAGCCGGAATAACTTTAGAAAAAAGAGCTCCTTCCCCGCAAGATCGTAGTCGCGCACTTATGCTTGAGATAGCAGAGTGGGCGGCGGAACAATATCACCGTAGCCTCCTCGATTCCCCCGGGGCCGAAGCCGCCCGTCTATATCTCGGCCAAAGGGGATTGACAGGAGAGACCGTGCGCGGCTTTGGCCTCGGCTATTCCCCAGCGGCTGGGGATTGGCTCGTGCAGCGTGCGGCTGTGGCAGGAATTTCGTTGACCCTGCTGGAAAAAGTCGGGTTGGTGGCGGTGCGACAGGAGGGGAGGGGGTACTACGATCGGTTCCGCGACCGGATTATGTTTCCGATCCGAAACACCCGTAGCCAAGTCGTGGGCTTCGGCGGTCGCATTCTTCCGAGTTCCCCTTTCGTAGATCGGGCGCCCAAGTATTATAACTCCTGCGACACACCGCTTTTCATCAAGAGTGAACAACTGTACGGGTTAGACCAGGCCCGCGCCGCGGCCACGGAAGCCGGGTTTTTGGCCGTGGTGGAAGGTTACACGGACGTCTTGATGGCACATCAGATGGGGATTGGTCACGTGGTCGCCACGATGGGCACGGCATTGAATGGTCGCCATGTCCAACAGCTGCGGCGCTTTGTGCCCCGAGTGGTGTTAGTATTTGATGCGGACGCGGGTGGCAGCACCGGCGTGGATCGCGCCTTGCAAATATTCGTCAGTCACAACACCGATCTGGCCATCGCCACGCTGCCGGAGGGCCTTGATCCGTGCGATCTGCTGCTGGAGCAGGGCCCGGAAGCGTTTCGGGCAGCCTTGGCCAACGCCGTGGACGCGCTGGAGTTCAAATTGCAACAAGTGCTTGCTGCGCCGACGGCTCAGGGCGTGGAAGGCCGGCGTCGAGCGGTCGATTCGGTGCTGGGTGTTATCGCACTGGCCCCGGAGATGGCGGGATCGGAAAGCGCGATCAAACAGCAGCTGATGCTGAGTCGCATCGCACAGCGACTGGCACTCCAAGAAGAAACGGTATGGGCACGGTTGAAGGAGCTGCGAGATGGCGTGCGCGCACGAGCGCGCGATTTGCCCAGTTCGTCCCCTGCCCGCGCCGCGGACCGTGAGTCCGACACACGATCGGCTCCGGCAGCGGCGGAGGAGCGGGAGCTGCTGGAAGTCTTGCTGGCGGACCCCGCCCTCGTGCCGGTAGCCGCGGCGGAATTGGCGGCCGAGCAAATCCGCCATCCGGGCTTGCGGGAACTCTTGGCTGGGCTCTATGATTTGCATGCGGCAGGCGAGCCTCCTACGCTCGACCTGCTGCGGGCTCGGATCGAGAATCCGCGGTTGGCGGCCGTGGCCCTGGATCTCCAGGACATCGGCCGCATGAGTACCGACCGGCCCGGCTGGCTGCGACGGATCTTGGCCGAATTTCGTCGCAAGCATCAAGTCGAGCCCAGACAGCAAGAACTCAAGAACCAGCTGCAGGCCGCCAGCGATCACGAGACGGCGCTCGCATTGCTGCGGCAACTGCAGAATCCAAACTAGGTGTTCGAAGAGGAGGCAGCGGTGTTTCTTTCAACTGCTCTTGTTAGTCCTTCCTGTAATCGAAACGGCGCTCCAGCCCTTCTCGAACCCGCAATCCGCGTAGTGATCTCCTGCGGTCCCCACTGCTGCGGACCTCAGGACTTGAGGTGAGGAGGGGTTTGATGGATCTGAAAGTTGACGAAGGGCTGAAGGCATTACTCGTTTCGGGCAAGGAGAAAGGCTATCTGACCTACGGTCAGGTGAATGACTACTTGCCGGATGATGCCGTCAATCCCGAAAAACTGGATCAGCTCTTGCTCATCCTCGAAGAGCACGGCATTGAGCTGATTGACGAATCCGAAGCCGAGGAGCGCGAAGCCGGCCCGAGAACGGGCCCGCGGGACGAAGAGGTGCGCGGGGAGCTCGACCTGAGTTTCATCGAGGAAGAGGACAACCGCCGAACCGACGATCCCGTGCGGATGTATCTGACGCAGATGGGCGAGATCCCGCTTCTGAAACGGGAAGAGGAGATCGCGCTCGCCAAGAAAATCGAAGTCACGCGTAAACGGTTCCGCCGCAAAGTACTGGAATGCGATGGAGCCCTCCGCAAGGTGGTGGATACGCTTAAACGGGTTCACACCACGGAATTGCCTTTTGATCGCACGATCAAGGTGTCGCTCACCGAGAATCTGGAGAAAGACAAGATTCTCCAGCGCATGCCTCACAATCTCAAGACGCTGGATCACTTGATGGAGCTCAACGACCAGGAATTCCAGCTCCTTCTCGATCCGCGGACACCCGAAGAGCAAAAGCGAGTGCTGCGCCGCAACATCCGCTTGCGGCGGCGCAAGGCCGTGACGCTGGTTGAAGAGCTCAGCATCCGCACGCAGAAAGTCCAGCCGCTCATGAAGACGATGGAACAAACATCGGTCCGGATGGACGAGCTGGAACAGCAGATCGAAGACCTGAAAGGTCTGCGCAACGCCAAGGAGGATCGTGCCAATCTGGAAAAAGAGCTGAACGACCTTATGCTCATGACGCTGGAGGAACCAATCAGCCTCCGCAAGCGCGTTGAAATCGTCAAGAAGCGCTTCGCAGAGTATGAGGAAGCCAAGCGGGCCCTGTCCGGCGGCAATTTACGGCTGGTGGTGAGCATTGCCAAGAAGTACCGCAACCGTGGGCTGAGCTTCCTGGATCTGATTCAGGAAGGGAACACGGGCCTGATGCGAGCCGTCGACAAGTACGAGTATCGCCGCGGCTACAAGTTCAGCACCTATGCCACGTGGTGGATTCGCCAGGCGATCACGCGGGCCATCGCCGACCAGGCCCGGACGATTCGTATCCCCGTGCACATGATCGAAACGATGAGCAAGCTCCGCAACGTCTCCAAGAAGTTGCTGCAAGAGATGGGGCGGGAGCCGACCATCGAAGAAACCGCCCGGGCCGCTGGCATCACGGTTGAGGAAACGCGCCGGGTTCTCAAAATCAGCCGTCATCCCATCAGCCTGGACCGTCCCGTAGGCGAAAGTGAAGATAGCTATTTTGGTGACTTTATTGAAGATAACAGCGCCGAGTCCCCGGTTAGTGCAGCCACCCAGGAGATGCTCAAGGATAAAATCGAGCAGGTCCTGAAAACGTTGACCTATCGGGAGCGGGAAATCATCAAGCTGCGTTACGGCCTGGGGGATGGCTACACCTACACGCTGGAAGAGGTCGGCCGGATTTTCAAGGTTACCCGGGAGCGCGTCCGGCAGATCGAAGCCAAAGCCGTCCGTAAGCTACAACATCCTGTTCGCAGCCGCCAACTCGAGGGCTTCCTCGATGGCGTCCTCCGCCGCTGACCACCTCACCGCCGGTCCCTTGGACCGGCGGTTTTCTTTTGCATAGAGTAAACTAAAGGTAGGCAGCGGTGCGGAGGGGTATTCCGAATTCGCAGTCTCGCCGGGCCCCATCACCACCTTCGCTGTCTCCCAGGGAGACTTACGATGGCAGGACCTGCCACGATCCTTCGCGAGATCCATCGCTTGCGCCGCCATGCAAAAGACTTACAAGCCGAAATCGACCGTGGGCCGCGGCTGCTCAAAGCTCAACGGACCAAGGTAGCCAAGCAGGAAGAGGCCTTGCAAGGAGGGCACGACACCCTGAAGCGACTCAAGATGTCCAGCCACGACAAGGAAGTCCAGCTCAAGGCCACATTGCAGCAGATCAACAAGCATGAGAACCAGTTGAACGAGGCTGGCTCCAAGAAGGAATACGACGCCCTGAAAACCGAGATCGCCGCCGACAAGAAAAAATGCCAGGAGCTGGAGGACGAAATCCTGGGCCACATGGCCGAGATCGAAGAGCGCACGGCCCAGCTCCCCGCACTGGAAAAGGCCGTGCAGCATGCCAAGGCCGAGTACGCCGAACACGAGAAGAACGCTCAGGGCCGTATCGCCGGCCTCACCGAGCAGCTCAATAAGGCGTTGGCGGACATCCAACAAATTGAGTCGACTCTGCCATCGGATATCCGGCCACAGTACGACCGGTTGGTGGCCGCCCGCGGCGAAGACGCCATGGCCGCGGTGGAACACCGCACGTGCATGGCCTGCTACACGGAAATCACCGCCCAGAGCTACAACGATCTGATGCTGAGCCAGTTTGTGTTTTGCAAGAATTGTGGACGAGCGCTCTATCTGCCGGACTGATATCGCCGCCCGCCGGGCCGGACCGAGTACGCTCCTTCCAACCCGTTGCCATTGACTCGGCACGATCAATCCAAGGATGGGAGTCTTTTGATGATTGCCAATCCGGTTGCCTCGTCCGATCCAAGTCTTTCCCCCTCCAAGGACCGGCCTCTGCCGGGAGCGCGTGCAGCACTCGTGTTGCTGCTGTGCATCAATCTCTTCAATTACATCGACCGGCAAGTGTTGGCAGCGGTCGTGCCTTTCCTCCGACCGCTGGCGCAGAATCTGGGCGATTCACCTCTGGCGGCGCTCCTGGGCTGGCTCCAGCGACTGCTTGGTTCCAATCCGGAAAATGCCCTGATCGGCCTGTTGGCGATGGCCTTCATGGTGACGTACATGATTGCCGCGCCGCTGTTTGGCTGGCTCGCAGAACGTACGTCGCGCTGGCTGCTAGTTGGTGTCGGCGTCATTCTGTGGAGCCTGGCCAGTGGGGCGACCGGGTTGGCCCAAACCTTTGGCGTTCTGCTGCTGACGCGCTGCTTGGTGGGTATCGGCGAAGCCGCCTACGGTCCGGTCGCGCCGACGATGATCTCCGATCTGTATCCGGTCAAAGTCCGTGGCAGCGTACTGGCCTGGTTCTACATGGCCATCCCGGTCGGAAGCGCCTTGGGCTTTGTCCTGGGAGGCCAAGTCGCCGACTCAGCCTGGCTTACGGCGTGGGGCGTGGATCCGGAGGCGCGTTGGCGATGGGCCTTTTACTTGGTCGTGCCGCCGGGCCTGCTGCTGGGCCTGTGGTGCTGGCTGATGCCGGAGCCGGCACGCGGCCAAGCCGATCTGGGTGATGGGCATCCGCCGCGTCAGGCCAGCTTGCGGGACTACTTGCTGCTGCTGCGGACGCCGTCCTACGTGCTGGATACGCTGGGCATGGCCGCCATGACCTTTGCCCTGGGCGGAATTGGCTTCTGGATGCCATCGTATATCCACGAGTTTCGCGGCGAACCGAATCTCGGCCGGGTGAACCTGATTTTTGGGGCCATCGTGGTCGTGGCTGGTTTGACAGCCACGCTGTTGGGCGGCATTGCAGGAGACAAGCTCCGTGCCCGTTTCCCGGGCTCGTACTTCCTGGTCTCCGGCATGGCGATGTTGATCGGGTTCCCGTTCTCTGTGTTGATGCTTTATGTCCCATTTCCATGGAACTGGCTCGTGATCTTCCTAGCTTGCTTCTGCCTGTTCTTCAATACGGGACCCACGAATACGATCCTGGCCAACGTGACTCACCCTTCTATCCGGGCCAGCGCGTTTGCGTTGAATATCTTGGTGATCCACTTGCTGGGAGATGTCATCTCCCCGCTGGTCATCGGTGCCATAACGGATGCGTCCGGCAAGAACATGAACATTGCCTTTCTGTTCGTCTCTGCGGCGGTCTTGCTGGGAGGCGTTCTCTGGCTTTGGGGAGCACGCTACCTGGCCCGTGACACCGCCCTGGCTCCGACCCGCCTGGCCGAACCGAGGTAGTTCATCCTCCAGTAGAGTTTTCGCGCCTTGTCGCTTCTGGCACAAAAATATATACTTACGCCAATATGATCCTCTCCACGAATGAACCACCACCTTGTCTGCCGAGAGCAGAACGGCTGCGGAGTGCATTGGAACAGGCCGGCTGGCGATGCACACGGCAGCGGGCGGCCGTGTTTGATTACCTGTGTGCGGTGGAATCCCATCCCACGGCGGAGGACGTATACCAAGCCGTCCGGCGCCGGCTTCCCAAAATCAGTCTCGCCACCGTGTACAAGGCCCTGGAAGCCCTGGTCGATAGCCAGCTTGCTGAGAAGCTGACATCCGGCAACGGCCCCGCTCGATTCGACTGCCATCACCAGGCCCATTATCATTTCCGCTGCGTGGATAGCGATGAGGTGCGCGATTTGCCGGTCGCTTACGACCCGCAGTTGATTGACAAACTGGATCCTCAGCTCATTTCCCATCTGCGCCAGCAGGGATTTCACGTCACGGGTTATCGCCTCGAGGTGCTCGGGCATTTGCAGAAAACATGAATCTTCCCGTCCGCAGAGCTGGCATCAGGCGGAAATGTTGTGGCATTCCACGCGACGCTGGACACGTTTGAGCAGACCGGCCAGCACACGTCCCGGACCGATCTCGTAAAAGCCATCGTAGCCGGCGCCCAACAGGTTTCGCATCGTCTGCTCCCACAACACCGGCTGGAGCACCTGCCGGATCAACAAGCTGCGGATCTCCTCCGGATCGGTGTGTGGCTGGGCATCGACGTTGGACCAGACCGGAATGCGCGGCCGCTGCATCGGGACGCGCGCCAACGCATCCGCGAGTTGCTGGTCGGCCGGCCGCATTAACGTGGTATGAAAGGCCCCGGCCACCGCGAGACGAATCGTTCGCCCGCCGAAATTTCCGGCCAGGCGTTCCACGGCTTCGCAGGCCGCTTGGGTGCCCGAGACTACAATGTTGCCCGGACAAAGCAGATTGGCGATTTCGAGCGTTTCGCTGCCCCGAGCCTGGGTGCAGAGTTCTTCGACCTTGGCCGGGTCCAGCCCGAGCACACTGATCATGCCACTTGGTACGGCATCGGCGGCCGCTTGCATGGCCTCGCCCCGCCGCTGCACGACACGCAATCCATCCTGGAACGTCAACGCGCCGGCATAGACCAAGGCCGTGTATTCGCCCAGGCTGAGCCCGGCTGTGGCGCTTGCCCGATCGATGGCATCCGGATCGCTGACGCGGAGAGCTTCCACCGCGGCCAAGCTCGTCACAAAGATGGCGGGCTGACTGATGGCCGTCGCATTCAACTTCGCTTCGGGTCCCTGAAAGCAGAGCTCGGCGAGATTGTAATTCAGGATGTGGGCCGCTTCTTCGTAGACCAGCCGGGCGGCGGGTAAGGTTTCGACCAGCGTCCGGCCCATGCCGACGGCCTGAGCACCCTGCCCTGGGAAAAGAAATGCAACCTTGCTCACGGAAGATATCCTATTCCGGCGGTTGAAATGATGGGCGCCAGCGCGCGGTTCCGAACCGCCGCTAAACAGCATCTTCGTCTTCGGTTTGCGTGCTTGCTTCCAGTTCCAGCTCTTGCACGATCAGTTCGTTGAGCTTGGCTTTGGTGTAGCGGGCGGCCATGCCGAGGGCATTCTTGATCGCCTGGTCACCGGAGCTGCCGTGGCAGATAATGCAAATGCCGTCGATCCCGAGTAGGGGTGCGCCGCCCTGGGAACTGTAATCATACCGTTCCACCAGGGCTTGCAGCGCCTGCTGGGCGCGCGGGCGTTCCGCATCGAGAGCTCCGAGGACGTCCTTGGCGGCCATCTTCATGGCAAAGTCGAAGACCCCCTCGGACACTTTCAAAACGACATTGCCAACGAAGCCGTCGGTCACGACGACATCACACGCCCCCCGGTTGATATCGCGGCCCTCGACGTTGCCGATGAATTGTTCGCGTAGGTGGCTGCTGTTGAAAAGGGCATGGGTTTCCTTGGCCAGATCATGCCCTTTTTGCTCCTCGGATCCGATATTCATCAGGCCAATCGTGGGGCGGTCGCGCTGCAAAATGTGTCGCGCAAAAATGCTCCCCATGATGCCGTATTGGAAGAGGTGCGTCGGTTTCGGATTAACGTTGGCGCCTACATCCAGCAGCACGCACGGACCGCGCAAGCTCGGCATGACGGCCGCAATTCCGGGCCGGCGGACATTTTTCAGAAAGCGCCGCAGACGCAAGCCGCCGGCCACCATGGCACCTGTATTGCCCGCGCTGACAATGGCCTCGACTTTCCGCTCGGCGAGAAGCTGCCAGCAGCGGCTGATCGAGTTGTCCGGCTTCTTCCGCAAAGCCAGCACGGGAGTCTCTTCCATCGTGATCACCTGGGTGCAATGGAAGATCTCCAGCCGGTCATTCGGGAATGTCCCCGGCGGGAAGCACGGCTCGATCTGGGCGCGGTCGCCAACCAACAGGACATGCAGCTCTGGGTCGGCAGCCACTGCTTTCACGGCCCCGGCAACGATTGGTCCGGGCGCATCATCACCGCCCATCGCGTCCAACGCGATACGCATAGATCATTTCTCCTCTTCCATCGATACCACTTCCCGGCCTTGATAGTGGCCGCAGTTAGGGCAGACGCGATGCGGCAACACCGGCTCATTGCACCGACTGCAGTACTGCACCTGGAGAGGTTTGATGTGGTGATGACTCCGCCGTTTGCCCTGGCGGGCATGGGAGGTTCGTCGCTTTGGGACTGCCATGGCACTCGTCCTGTCTAAATCAAACTAGGGGGTAAAGCCCGCTATCCTAGGTCTGCTCCAGAACCACGTCAAGGGAAGCCGACCGTAGTCCAGTATATTTACAATGCCGCCATCAAGTAGTCCGTAGCAGTTCGCTACGGACTACGGACTACGAACCACGCACTACGGACGACTTGCCGATGCCTTGTGAGCCTCGCAGGCGGTTCCTATAATTCAACACGATGGGGAGAAACCGGAGTTTAGTCGCCGTCCACGAAGAGGTGGAGTCATTGTGCCGGAGCGACCTCGGATCCTGGTTTTGGAAGGTTCCAACCATGCGGTAGGAGACCTGCTGCAAGGCTCCCAGCCGGGCTGGGAGTTGGTCCGAGTCGCCGATCCCGGTCAGGGATTGGCTCTCCTGCGCAGCGAACACTTCGATGGCATCTACGCGGATACCCACGATCCGCTCGTCTGGGCCCAGGCCGAAAACCTCCTTCAGGCTGAGCGCATCCTCGAAGCTCTTGCGGACGGTGTGGCGGTGGTCAACGCAGACCTGCGGATCACCTGGGCCAACCGGACGTTCGAAAAGTGGTGCGATGGTCCCTTGCTCGGCCGAAGCTTTTACGAGGCCCTCGGTTCCCCGGAGATCCTGGGGCCAGACTACTGTCCCTTCCACAGCGCCTTGTCCGGCAAAACGATCTCCACCCGGCTTCATTGCCACGATAACCGCTACCTCGACCTGCACGTTACCCCCGTTTACAATGCTGAAAATAAGGTCAGCCAATTGATCAGCCTGGCCCGGGACGTCACTTCGGAAGTGCAACAGCAGCAGAAACTCGATGCCCTGCACCAGGCCGGCCGACAGCTGGCCGACTTGAGTCCCGATCAGCTTTCTGAGATGAGCGTGGAAGAACGAATTGAAATGCTCAAGCTCAACATCCGCCGGCTCACGCATGATCTGCTCCACTACGATGTCATCGAAATTCGCTTGCTCGACCCGCAAACGGGCCGGCTGGAGCCGCTCCTCCAGGAAGGGATGACTCCGGGTGCTGCCGGCCGCGTCCTTTACGCCAAGGCGGAAGGGAATGGCATCACAGGTTTTGTGGCCGCAACGGGAAAAAGCTACCTCTGTCCGGATACGGCGACCGATCCCCTCTTCCTCGAAGGATCGGCCGGGGCGCGCAGCTCGTTGACGATCCCGCTCCTCATTCAGGATGAGGTCATCGGCACGTTCAACGTGGAAAGTCCCAAGTTGAACGCCTTCGGCGAAGACGATCTCCAATTTGCGGAGATTTTCAGCCGCGAATTGGCCGCCGCTCTGCACACGCTCCAGCTCCTCACCGCGGAGAAGCGCAGCTCGGCCTCGCAATCGATTGAAGCGATTAGCCGTGAGGTGGTGCTGCCGGTAGACGACATCCTGGCCGCAGCGACGACCGTGCTCGATCGGTACATCGGCCATGAACCGGAACTGGCTGAGAAGCTACGGCAAATCCTCACGAGCGCCCGCGCCATCAAGCAGTCGATCCAGAAAGTGGGCGAAGACCTGACCGCGACCAAGACCCCGGCACGCACCGGCGAGGGCAGCCATCCGCGTCTGAAGGGCCTCCGCCTGCTCGTGATTGACAATGATGATCGTGTCCGGCGCTCGGCGCACATCATCCTGGGACGGTTTGGCTGCGTGGTGGAAACGGCGCGCGATGGGCAGGAAGCTCTGACCATGGCCCGCTTGAGCACGTACGATGCCATCCTGGTGGATATCCGTCTGCCTGACCTATCCGGCTACGAGATCTATCGACAGCTCCGCCAGGCCCAGCCCAAAGCCCGCGTGATTCTCATGACCGCCTACGGATATGATGCGTCCCACTCAATCGTCAAATGTCGCCAGGAAGGCCTTCGCTATGTCCTCTTCAAGCCCTTCCACGTCGATCAACTGTTGGATGTGCTCGAGAATCCTACCGACAGCCCCGTGCAGAACACGAAATGTGGCGTATAAATGAATAGTCTGTAGTCCGTGGTCCGTAGTCGGTAGCCATTTGGCTACGGAGCACGGACTACAGATTAAAAACAAGGATCGCTGCATGCTTGTGCTTGAGATGATCGGGTTTTCCGGGGTCTGCATTGGCCATACGGCTTTGTTGACCTTGAGCATCAATTGGTGGTATTCCTTCGCACTGCCCGCCCGTTTTCTGAGCTGCCTGCGGTTGGCCCACGGCGCGCTCGTGGTGGGCGGTCTCGTCGCTTTCACCCGGGCGTATTGGTTCCCCTCCACCGCCGCGGGGATATTGTCCTTTGGTCCGCTCGGACAGTCGGCGGCGGCAGCGTATGCACTGCTGTGTGGTTTCATCGGTCTGGGCTATGTGCCGCTCCTGACCCTTTGGCGTTTTTGTCGCCGATGGCCGGCAGCGCTGCGGAGCAACCATACGGCCACAGTCGACGTGGCGTCTCGGCTGGGATACAAGCCAATCGGGCGGGGCAAGTACCGTGCGCTTGCTCACTTACCTGGCAATGAGATTTTTCGGGTTGATTTCGCGGAGCGGACGCTTGGCGTGCCTCAGCTCCCGGTTGCCTGGGACGGCTTGACGATCCTGCACGTGAGCGATTTGCACTTGTGCGGCACGCCGGATCGCGTGTTTTTTCAGCAGGTCATGGACCTCTGCTCGGCCTGGGAACCCGATCTGGTAGCGATCACCGGGGACATCGTCGACAGCAATCATCATCATCGCTGGATCGTGCCGATTCTGGGCCGGCTCCGCTGGCGCTTGGCTGCATTTGCGATCCTCGGCAACCATGATGCGCGGCGGGAACCCGTCCTGGTTCGGCGGCGTTTGCAGCGGCTCGGCATCCGCGTGTTGGCCAACGCCTGGGAGCAACTGGAGGTGCGAGGTGAACCGCTCATCGTCATTGGCCATGAAGGCCCGTGGTTTCGGCCCGCTCCCGATTTGACTGCCTGTCCGCTGGGAAGCTTTCGACTTTGCTTGAGCCACACCCCTGATAACATTCGCTGGGCCCAACAGCACGACATCCAATTGATGTTGGCCGGCCACAACCACGGCGGCCAGATTCGTCTGCCGTTGGTCGGCTCGGTGATCGTGCCGAGCCGTTATGGCCGGCGCTACGACTGTGGCACATTTTTCGAACCGCCGACGCTGCTCCATGTCAGCCGCGGTCTGAGCGGTAAGGAGCCGGTGCGCTACAATTGCCGGCCGGAGGTGGCAAAGCTCGTGCTCCGAAGATAGAATCTTCAACCGTAGTTCTTTGCTTTGGGCTACGGACCACGGACCACGGACTATGCCAACTTTGCGATCAACCGACATCTACATCGAGGATATCTCGTACCGTTACGAGGATTTTGTCTACCGGGCGCCAATCAAATTTGGCGGAGTAGCCCTGGATCGTGCTACCAACCTGAATGTGGAATGCACAGTGCGGACGGCCGGCGGGCGAAGAAGCAAAGGGTTTGGCTCGATGCCGCTGGGGAATGTGTGGTCGTTTTCTTCGCGGGTCTTGGGTTACGATGCCACGCTAGGAGCCATGAAGGCACTGGCGGAACAGATTGCCATCCTTACCGCAACTTACAAAGAAGCCGGCCATCCGATTGATTTGACACTGGCCTTGGAACCGGCCTACGTGCAGGCCGCCCGGGAGGTTTCCCAGCGTCTGCATCTGGCGGAACCGATCCCATTCTTGTGCACGCTGGTGACGGCCAGTCCCTTTGATGCGGCCCTGCACGATGCGTTCGGCAAGGTCCATGGTCTCAATTGCTACCACACCTACGGCCCGGAGTTCATGACGCATGACCTGGACCATTACCTGGGCCCCGAATTCCAGGGGGAAACGCTCGATCGCTACGTCTCGAAGGATCCCAAGCCATGCCTGCCGCTGTATCATCTGATTGGCGCACTGGATCCGCTTGAGGAGTGCGATGTGCAGAAGCGGATCGGCGATGGCCTCCCCGAGACGCTGCCGGAGTGGATCCGCCAAGATGGGTTGACGCACCTCAAGATCAAGCTGAATGGCGATGACCTGACCTGGGACGTGGAGCGCGTGGTACGGATTGATCGTGTGGCCACCGAGACGCAGCGGCAACGGGGTGTCGAGCGGTGGGTTTACTCGCTGGACTTCAACGAACGATGCCCCGACGTCCGTTATTTGCTGGAGTTCTTGAAGCGGACCCAGGAGAAAACGCCGCTGGGGTTCGAGCGGATCCAGTACATCGAGCAGCCGACCGCCCGTGATCTCAAGGCTCATCGGACCAACGTGATGCATGAGGCATCCCGGCTACGGCCGGTGGTGATCGATGAATCCCTGGTCGATCTGGAAAGCCTTCAGCTGGCGCGGCAGATGGGCTACACCGGTGCGGCCCTGAAAGCCTGTAAGGGACAAAGCCAGTCGCTTTTGTTGGCCGCGGCGGCCCAGAAGTACGGCATGTTCTTGTGTGTGCAAGACCTTACCTGCCCCGGTGCCGCGCTCATTCATTCGGCTGGCTTGGCGGCACACGTCCCCGGGGTGGCCGCCATCGAGAGCAATGCCCGGCAATATGTGCCGGCTGCCAATAAGCCATGGGAAGAGCGTTTTCCTGGCATCTTCCGGATCACCGACGGCACGATGGCGACGGGAGTGCTTACCGGCCTGGGCTTGGGCGCTGTCGAAACGCAAGAATAGCGGCCGGCTCGGGCAGTACGGCGTACGGGAGTCTCGGTACAGCAAAGAATTGCATCAGGAGAGTCATCATGCAATCGAGCAGGAAATGGGGGATGATCCTCGCCATCAGTTTGGCCTTGTATTTGGCGACCCTTGCGCCGGCAGAACCGACCGCTGAAGGGAAAGGGAAAGCCGGCCCAGCGACCGGGCCTCTCCGCGTTTTGAAGAGCAATCCCCGATACTTCACCGATGGCTCGGGCAAGGCGATCTATTTGGCGGGTAGCCACAATTGGCACAATTTCCAGGACAACGGTCACCGGCTGCCCGAAAGTCAGGATCCGCCTCCCATCTTCGATTACGACGGCTATCTCGACCTTTTGCAAAAGCACAACCACAACTTTTTTCGACTTTGGCGTTGGGAAGTTCCGAAATGGACCGATGC
>Ga0070734_10001214_pt1 | contig 39768 bp, 32 predicted proteins | sample Coa_R1_8_FD_66444 | JGI IMG/M metagenome (GOLD analysis project Ga0070734, IMG submission 66444) | Surface soil microbial communities from Centralia Pennsylvania, which are recovering from an underground coalmine fire - Coalmine... | ecosystem: Environmental > Terrestrial > Soil > Unclassified ...
GTGCAGCATGACGCTGGCGCGCATGCCGGTGCCGACATTCGTGGGGCAGGCCGTCAGGTAGCCAAATTCCTCGCTGAAAGCGTAACTCACCTTCTGCTCCAGGAGGTCATCAACCTTGTCGATGTCCTGCCAGGCTTCGTCCAGCGATAGGCCGCTGCGCATCACCTGAAGCCGAAGCTGATCTTCCTCGTTGACCATGAGACTGACCGTCTCGCGTTCATCGAAGGCAACGCCGCGGGGTCCTTCGGCGGCGGCGATCTCGCGGCTGATCAGTTGCCGTTCGACCAGGAACTGCCGGTCGAGCGGACTGAGGCTGGCGATGCTGAGGTAGCTCAAGGGCGAGGCGGTATCCAGTTTGGCGATGCGCTCGCGGAGCAGAACCTCCATGTCCGCCTTTTGATGGGCGCTGGCACGGTTGGTAAAGGGAAAAGCGGCCAGGTTGCGCGCCAGGCGGATCCGGCTGGAGATGACAATATCGGCCTCGGGCCCAGTGCCGCGCAGCCATTCGCCACTGGTATGAGTCAGGTTATCCAGATTCATCCGTGGCTTCCTTCTTTCGAATCAAGTCACGTAAGCGAGTGGCGTCTTCGTAGGCTTCCGCCTCGACGGCCTCTCGCAGTTGTCCTCTCAGTTCCGTTAATTCGGCCACCAGCGCAGCCGAATTGGGTCGGCGCCGCGGCACCTTGCCGACGTGCCGGCCGGCTCGATGAATCCGCCTCAAGAGCGGCTCGAGCCCAATGCGGAAAGCCTGGTAATCATGGGGGCATCCCAGCCGGCCTTCCGCACGAAACTCCATATACTTTATGCCGCAAACGGGACAGGTCAACCGCGCCAGTTCATCCGTAGGCTGGCCGATGTGCTGGCCGATCAGCGTCTGCAGAATCGCCGGCAGGTTCAGCTCCTGCTGCTTGACCAACTGCTTCTGTTCAGCACACGCTTCGCAGAGGTGCAGCACTTTCTTTTGGCCGGACACAATATCGGTTAAGTGAACCGTGGCCGGCTTCGAGCAGCTCTGACACTTCATGCCGGCTTCCTCCCTGAAGCGCGAGCAACCGTCGGACAAGATTGCCCTTGCTTTGTTCCTCGTTGACCCCGCACGGGTTCGTTTTGCTCAGCTTTCTTCCAGCTGGCGAATGCGATCCCGGAGCCGGGCCGCCTCTTCATAAGCCTCTCGGGTGACTGCTTGCTGCAGTTGCTTGCGCAGTTGAATCAACTCGGATTGGGTCTGTATATTCTGCGGCAAGCGGCGCGGCGTCTTCCCGCAGTGCCGAACCTCGCCATGAATATTCTCCAAGAGCGGAGCGAGTTCTTCCCGGAACTCTTGGTAATCGTGTGGACAGCCCAATCGGCCGGAATTCCGAAATTCGACAAACTTGATCCCGCACACCGGGCATTCCCGTTGGTTAAGGGCGCTTGCTTCATCGCCCTCTTCGATCTGTCCGGCGCCCCCTTTTTGTCCCGCGCCCTGTTGCTGGGAATCGTAGAAGAATTTTTGGTAACATTCTTCGCACAGGTGCAACTCTTCGTACTGCTCCTCACTAACCACTTCCGTAATGTGGTAGGTGGCCGGCTTGGGACACTTCTGGCACTTCAGCATTGCCACGACTCTCCCATCGTTTCCAAGCTCCGACGCACGTCCCCAGCGCCATTCTAACAGGGGGGGGGATGCTGTCAAGGACAGGGCGAACGAGGCGAAATCCGCAAGCCCCTATCGCGTCGGCCCGCTCCGGTCGTTCGCTCCGCGTTCGCTGCGCGCAACACCTCGAATCAGTAATTGCGCGCAGAAAATGCGGAAGACGCAGCGCCCGAATCGGCACAGGCCGGCGGTTGACAAGATTTCCGACCCGGCATAAGCTAATCACATCCGCCGAACGTGCATGCACGGATTGCTGCGGATGAGCAAGCCCTGGCACCGACCGAGGGCTTTTTTTATTGTCTTTCTGGGCCGCACGCCCTGGGAGCTGCCCGCATGCCCGCCTATCATCCCAAGACCATCGAACCCCGCTGGCAACGTTACTGGGAAGCACACAAAACCTTCCGCGCTCCCGACCACTCGGACAAGCCCAAGTATTACATCCTCGATATGTTTCCGTATCCCAGTGGAGCGGGGCTTCACGTCGGCCATCCGGAAGGGTACACCGCAACCGATATCTTGGCCCGGTACCGGCGGATGCGCGGCTTCGAGGTCCTGCACCCAATGGGTTGGGATGCCTTCGGCTTGCCGGCCGAGCAGTACGCCATCGAGACTGGCACGCATCCGCGTGTCACGACGCAGCGGAACATCGACACGTTTCGCCGGCAAATCAAGATGCTGGGCTTTAGCTACGATTGGGATCGCGAAATCGACACGACGGATCCGCATTATTTCCGATGGACGCAGTGGATCTTCTTGGAGCTTTTCGATACATGGTATGATCCGGTGCAAAACCGAGGCCGGCCCATCGCGGAACTGCCCATTCCGGCGGACGTTCAGAAGGCGGGCGCCGACGCCGTGCGATCCTACCAGGACAGCAAACGGTTGGCGTACCAGGCGGAAGTGCCCGTCAATTGGTGCCCGGCCCTGGGAACCGTGTTGGCCAACGAAGAAGTCAAGGATGGCAAATCGGAGCGGGGAGGCCATCCGGTCGTGCGGATGCCGCTCCGCCAGTGGATGTTGCGGATCACTGCTTACGCCGATCGTTTGTTAGCCGACCTGGACCAGGTGGATTGGCCCGAGCCCATCAAGCAAATGCAGCGCAACTGGATCGGCCGCAGCGAAGGGGCGGAAATCGATTTCCCCTTGGCATCCGACGCCGGGAAGTCTCACCCGGCGATCCGCGTGTTCACGACCCGGCCGGACACGGTCTTCGGCGCAACCTACATGGTGTTGGCTCCGGAGCATCCCCTGGTCGAAGCCATCACCACAGCAAACCAACGCAGCGCCATCCAAGCGTACCAACGGCAAGCCACCGCCAAGAGCGATCTGGAGCGTACGGAGTTGACGAAGCAGAAAACGGGCGTCTTCACCGGGGCCTACGCCCGGAATCCGGTGAACGATAAAGCGATCCCCATCTGGATTGCGGACTACGTCCTGGCCAGCTACGGCACCGGTGCTATTATGGCCGTGCCGGGACAAGATGAGCGCGATTGGGAATTCGCGGAAGTGTTCGACCTGCCCATCGTTCGGACGGTCCAGCCGCCGGAGAGCTGGCAGGGAAAAGCTTACCTCGACGAAGGCCCGGCCATCAACAGCGGGTTCCTCAATGGGCTGAACATCGCCGATGCCAAGCGACGCATCGTCGATTGGCTGGAAGCGCACGGGTTCGGCACGCGCAAGGTGAATTACAAGTTGCGCGATTGGCTGTTCAGCCGGCAACGATACTGGGGCGAGCCATTCCCGATCTTGCATGAACTCGACGCCAACGGCCAGCCAACCGGGCTTGTCCAACCGCTGACGCTTGCGGAGCTGCCGCTGGTGCTGCCGGAGCTCGAAGACTACAAACCGTCCGGCCGGCCGGAACCGCCTCTCGAAAAGGCCGCCGACTGGGTCTGGGTCGTCCGCCACGGCAAACGCTACAAGCGTGAGACCAACACCATGCCACAGTGGGCCGGTTCCTGCTGGTACTTTTTGCGGTACCTCGACCCGCACAATGATCAGGCGTTTTGTGCGCCGGCCAAGGAACGTCACTGGATGCCCGTCGATCTGTATGTTGGCGGCGCGGAACACGCGGTGCTCCACCTGCTCTATTCACGCTTCTGGCACAAAGTTCTCTTTGACCGTGGCCATGTGCACACACCGGAGCCCTTCCGCAAGCTGGTGAACCAGGGCATGATTCTTGGTGAGATGGAGTTCACCGCGTGGCGACGGCAAGGCAAATGGATTGCGCCGCCGGCCGAGGCGGAGGAACAACCAGGCGACCAACGCATCAAACTCACGGAGGACCAGGTCGAGAAAAAAGGGGATGGGTTCGTGCTGACCGAGCAGCCGAACGTCCGCGTCGATGCCCGTGCCTACAAAATGTCCAAGAGCCGCGGTAACGTCATCAATCCGGACGAAGTGGTCAACCGCTACGGCGCCGACAGCATGCGCCTCTACGAGATGTTCATGGGCCCCTTGGAAGCGACCAAGCCCTGGAGCATGCGCGGGGTCGAAGGGGTGTACCGATTTCTGGGCCGAGTTTGGCGCTTGGTGATTGACGATCGCGCCGACACACTGAAACTCGCTGCCGCCGTCACCGCGGACGAACCCGACCGGGAGACGCAACGGCTCGTCCACCAGACCATCAAGAAAGTAACCGAAGACCTGGACGCGATGCGGTTCAACACCGCCATCTCCGCCATGATGGAGTTCAGCAACCACGTGATGAAGCTGGAGCGCCGGCCGCGTTCGGCTCTGGAAACGCTGGTACTGCTTCTGAGTCCTTTCGCGCCCCATCTGGCGGAAGAGCTGTGGTCAGCCCTGGGCCATCCGCACACGCTGGCCTATGAGCCTTGGCCGTGCTTTGAAGAAGCGCTCACACGAGCGGAGGAGATCGAAATTCCGGTGCAGATCAACGGCAAGCTGCGGAGCAAGATTACCGTGCCTGCAGACAGTGGCGAAGCTGAGCTGCAAGCCGCCGCCCTCGCGGACGAACGCATCCAAAGTATGCTCCAAGGCAAGCAGATTCGCAAGGTGATCGTCGTGCCGCGCAAGCTGGTCAACATCGTGGTGGCCGGATGACCGATCAAGCGCAGTCGTGGAGCCAGGCGGCGAAGACCTACGAACAAGACTTCATCGATCCCTATCGTGCCGGTGTGCAAAGTCCACTGGAACAGGCCCTGCGCAAGCTGGCCGATCCGGCCCGCAAGACAGTCGCTGACCTGGGCTGTGGCACGGGTCCGCTCTTGCCGTTTCTGTCGGAGCACTTTCAGCACGTCCTGGCCATCGATTTCGCCCCGGGAATGCTTGAACGGGCTCGCACAGGTTCCGCGTCGCTCCGAAACGTCGAGTTTTTCCAGCTGGCTTTGACGGACCTGGCCCCGTTGGCCGGCGGGGTGGATGTTGCCGTCGCCGTCAACAGTCTGGTGATGCCGGAAATCCCTGCGGTGGAGGAGAGCTTGCGGCAAATTCACCGTCTGCTGCGGCCAGGCGGCGTATTTCTCGGCATTGTCCCGGCCATGGATGGGGTCCACTACCACACCATGCTGTTGGTGGATCGGGCGCTAGCCGCGGGCAAGCCGATAGAGGCAGCCCGCAAGAACGCGGCCCACTTCGCCGAGCATGCCCTGTACGATTTTGCCTTCGGCCAGTTCCGCTACCAGGGTCTGGAACAGCATTTTTGGCAGCCCTTTGAAGTCAGCTACCGATTGCAGCGGGCCGGATTTCGCTGCGTTCAGCTGGAACGGGTACTCCTCTCCTGGGAGCAGCTGGCGTGCGCGGAGGACTTGAAACAATCCCCGCCGCCGTGGGATTGGTTCTTTCAGGCTGAGCTGGATGTTCCCTCGCCCGCGGCCCCTCTGCCCGGAAGCGGAGGCGAGGAGAGCACAAGTCATAGATAGCATCACCGGCCCCCGCCGTGGCGGTGCTCGTGGCCGGCGCCCTGAAATAGCTTGTGATGCGGATCGCCGCCGGCTGTCACATAGGCGATGAGATCCAGGATCTCTTCCCGCGTCAGCTTATCCAGCAGCCCCTTCGGCATGATGGACGTCGGCGATTTCACGCGCTCTTCGATTTCGGGTTTCGGCAGGACGACCGGCTGTGCCTTCGCCAACGGGTTTTCGATGACCTTCACCGCCTCGGGGGTTTCCTCGACAATGAGACCAGTGATCGTCTTCCCTGATTTCAACGCGAAGACGTAGCTTTGGTACTTTTCGTTGATGCGGAACGACGGCTCCAAAATGTCCCGAAGGATCTCGATCGGCTGCTGCTGTTTCGGGTCGAGCTTTGTTAGATCGGGGCCAAGTTCGGTGCCAACACCGTTCAGCTTGTGGCAGGCGATACAGCTGGCGACCTGGAACATCTGTTTGCCGTTGCTGAACGACCGGCCTTCGAGCTGTTGCACCGAGGAGGCCAGCTCTTCGTACTTCCACTCCTTGCGTGGCCCTGTAAATTTCAGCAGATCGTCGGCGATGGGCAAGGGATTCCGCGCCAGATACGATTCGGGATCGCCCTGGTATTGCTCCAGATCGCCCACCACATACAACGCACCGTACATCCGCCGCCAATGGCCTGGATACGTGCAGACATACGGGTACACTCCCGGCTGTTTCGGCGCTGTGAACGGCAGCCGTTGGCTGTTGCGTGGCTGAAGCAACCGGCTTGCGAGCAGGATCTTGTTCGAGGGCGGCACAAATTGCCGCTGCGCCGCCGTTGGATCCGTGGCCGTGGTCTCGGCCAGGGTCCCGACTTCTTCGAGAGCTCCGGGCTGGAGAATCACGAAGTTGTGCGGCATGAGATCGTTGTTTTCGAACAGAAACTCGACCGCCTTCCCCGCCTGGATAGCCACCCGTTCCTTGTCATAGAGCATTTGATCGGGCACCGTTGCCAGGCGGATCACCGGCACGCCCAACTGGCCGAGCTGAGCCCGCACTCGCCTGGCCTCTTCCAACGGCAACAGGGCCGCCAGGCCATCGCCCAGCTGCATGGCATCCAGAACTTCCAACCGGGTCCGCTCCTGCGTCGGCACCGTCTGGACATAGGCGAGGATGGCGTTCAGGAGTGGCCGGGCTTCTTCCTTGGGCCAGTGCGTGGCCGGGATTCGCTGTAGCGCCAAGATGGCGGCGTGCCGGTCGATGTCATCCCGAACAAATCGGGCCAGTGCTTTGAAAGTGCGTTCCTCCTCGCCTCGCACCGAAATGAGAGCGTTCATCGCGGCATGGCGGATGGCGCGCTCCGGCGATTCATTGCCGATCACATACGTGACATGGTCTTCCGGGGCTGGAAGTTTCTGCTTTTCGAAAACGACTTTGCGGTCCTTATCGAGCACCTGAAGCGTGAAGCCGTTGAGCCGTTTGCCGAGCTCGTCCGTGCGGTTGTAGACGGTAATCGTCTCAATTGGAACCTCGGCCTTGAGATCGACCTCCCACCACGGACTCGTACCGTTTTCCTGCGTTTGGCTTTGCCCGCCGTCGGCGGCCGAGCCGCTGACGTTGCCGTCAATTGCCTTACTCGCCTCGCCGCCGCGGGCCGTGTTTTTTTGCGACGCCGTGCCTTGACGGGCAACGTTCCGGCCCGCACTGTAGATTTCGACCTCAGCCAGCGCCAAGGTTTTCCTTCGACCGGGCAGTTCGATACGGACATAGCGGCCATGTTTGACCTCACCGGCTTGCTGAGCCGCCGAAAGCTCCTTGGGCAAACCATCCAGGAGCGGCTCGACCTTTGGGTAGAAACCGGCCCGCAAACCGGGATCACGGAGAAGCGGAATCGCATGCAACAGGTCTTCAAGGGCCGTCACCGATTTCATCCCCAGGGCCCATGCTTTGTCAATATTGCCGTCCGCCGCGATCAACGCCACAAACCCGAGTTGCCGGGTAACCGCCAACTTGGCGGCCGTGGCCATCTGCTCGAGGTCCGGACGCACCGCCGTCAGCTCCTGAGCGCGATGGCTCGTGAGCAACCGGACCAGATCGAATACCACGCTCTCATCCGGTGACTCCGGACTCCTGACTCCGGACTCCTGACTCCGAATCGCTTCGAGCAGCACCGCCAGCTCGCCTTTGTGTTCGAGCTTGGCGAGGCCGGCCAGGGCTTCTTTGCGGTATTCATCACGCACCCCGCGACGGAAGAGCAGCTCCAGACAGACTACCTGGCTCCGTTCCATTTTGAGGAGCTGGTCCGTGCTCACATTCTTGAGGAAGAACCGCGCGCCGGCCGGGGTGGTGAACGCAATCTTGCGCCCCTGGGCAAGCGCTCTCTTCACGTAGGGATCCAGGGCTTTCATCGTCTCCGTGCGCGTGAAATCGAGATAGGGATCGGTCGGCTGCTCCGCCGTGATGAGGGCGACCTCCACGGCCTCAGGGACCGTGAAGAAGCTAGCCGCTCGCACGGCTTCAAGACGGACTCGTGGGGCGGGATCGGCAGCTTGCTGCTTGAGCAGTTCCAACCCATTGGGGACACGGTCACGCCAGTAGCACAGCACCCGCGTGGCCGCGGCCCGTGCATGGAATTCCGGCGAACGCAGCATCCGCTGGAGCAGCTCCACATCGACCACGTTATGAAGCTGGTGTACCCAGAGTGCTTCCATCATGTGGTGCTCATACTGCGGGTCGTTCTTGTCAAGCCGGGCGACCCACTTCCGCACGGCCATCACGACCTGGTCGCTGTCGCGCCCACTCAGCTCGATCCGGGCCCGGTACCGCACTCGATCCTCGGGCTCCTTCAGCAGGTCGAGCAGTCCGTCGATGGAGGCGCGCGACATGTCGGTGGGCTTCAGCAAGGGACGGCCCTCGTAGATGACGCGGTAAATCCGGCCATGCGTCCGGTCCCGGCTGGGATCGCGGAGATTGTGCTGCATGTGGCCGATGATCGGATTCTGCCAATCCAGGAAATAAATCGCGCCGTCGGGCCCGATCTTGAGGTCCGAAGGGCGGAAATTTGGATCGCTCGAGTACAGGATCGGCTCCGCCTCTGTTCCCGTGAAACTGGAGTCCTTGTCTTGCAGCTTGTACTGGAGGATGCCCTGGAAACCAATCACGTTGGGGACCAGCAGGTTGCCCTGGTTCGCTTCGGGAAAGTGCCGGCTGGTCAAGATTTCAACGCCGGGGCAGGGCCGGGTCCGCTGCTGATACACCTGGGGCGGGCGCGCGTGCTTTTGCGGGAAAGCAAGATGGCCGGAGAAGAGGGCCCCGTCATACGGGTTGGCTCCCGTGCCGTCGACCACGATGTCCTGGCCCCAGCGGTTGAAGACGTGCCCATGCGGATTGGCAAAGCCGAAGTTCACATACACGTCGAATTTCTGGGTGCGTGGCTCATACCGGTAGACGCCGGCGTTCGCATTGCGCACGGGCGGGCCGTACGGCGTCTCGACCTGGGTATGGTGAAACGTGCCTTCCTGAAAGTAGAGGGCCCCGCCTGGATCGAGCTGAAAACTGTTCGACGTGTGGTGCGTGTCGGCCGAGTCCAGCCCATCCAGAACGCGGATGCGAAGATCGGCCTTGCCGTCGCCGTCGGTGTCTTTCAGGAACACGAGCCCGGGCGCTTGAGCAACCAGCACACCGCCATTGTAAAACTCAAATCCGGTCGGGCAGTGCAGATGGTCGGCGAAGACTGTCATCTTGTCCGCCTTCCCGGTCCCCTTGGTATCTTCGAAGATGAGGATCTTGTCGTTCATCTCCTCCTTGGGCCTCCAGTGGGGATAACTCGGCCAAACGGCGACCCAGAGCCGGCCCTTGGTGTCGAACGACATCTGCACCGGCTTGGCCAGCTCGGGGAATTCCTGCTCGGAGGCGAACAGATTGACCTTCATCCCCTTCGCCACCGTCATCCGCTGGATGGCCTCTTCACCACTCAGGAACAGATGCGTGCCGTTTGGACCGAGGCCGGGTTTGTTCGTGATTACGGGGACGAACGGCGGCGTATTGCTGTCATCGACACGGAGATCGCTGTTCTGCGCCACGGCCCAGATACGCTTGTCGCGGTTGGCCGTCATCAAATCCAGAATCTCCATCTCGCGCTGGGCAACGACACGATTGGTCTGCCCGTCGACAAAGCGGAGGTCGGCCCGGCCGCCGAAGATCGAGTAGCCATCCACCGTGCGGTAACGATTGAACCAATAAAAATTCTTGTCGCGCACGGCTTGCCGCAGCTTTTCCAGTGCCGGGAGATCACGCCGCGGCGGCGCGAGGTTTGGAAACAGGGCCCGGTCGATGACCTCCGCCAACAGATGATTACCCGGCTCCGTTAAATGGATGCCATTGATGGTGAGCGGCTTGGCGGCCTTGGCATACAGGTCCCGCGTGGCTTGGAAGAGGTCCACGAACAGGACTTGATTGGCCTTGGCGACCTCGGCCATCGCAGCAGTGTAGAGCTCGAGTCGCTTGTTGTTCTCGGTGCCGTCGGGCAAATTACGGTCGTGCAGGTTCTCATGAGCGATGGGCGAAAAGAGGACGAGGCGGGGAGCGTTCTTGCCGTTGTATTTTTGGTCGAGCGTATGCTTGATGAACTCATCCAGGTCCTTCTTGAACTTGTCCAAGCCAGCGGGCCCGGCGAAGGATTCGTTGTAACCAAAAAAGGCGAAGACCACATCGGCTTTGGTAAACGTCAGCCAATGGTCGGGCGTGCCGAAATTCGCTGAGCGCAGCCGAAGGGTCAGCTCGTCGCCGGAGAAGCCGAGATCGCGGAATACGAGCTCGTGCTGGGGAAAGCGATTTTGAAGGAGCGTCTCCAGCCAGCCATCGTGCTGCATACGATCGGCAAGAGTATTACCGATGAGACAGATGTGGTCGCCCTTGTCGAGCTTCAACCCGGAAGCTTCCTCGGCCGAAACGCGCTCCCCGGTTGCAATCAGGCTGACCAGAAGAACGAGCGCAGAACCCCACCCAGAACAGCGAATATGCCGGATCATCAGTTTCCCTCTCAAGCGGAGACGTCAGCAGAATTCCTATGGCAGGCAGAAGCCGCACGGCGCCAAGCAGCCCAGGCGGCTTCGATCATTGTAGGAGCGGGAATCTCGGCTTTCCATCGCAATGAGACAGATTCTACCCACGCAGGAACATCGATTCATGAAGGAGGCAGTTGGCCCACACGTTCGAAATAATCTTTCAGCTCCGGAATACACACGTCAAGGCTGTATTTCTCTTCCACCCACTTCCGCGCCGCCTGGCCCAGGGGACGATATTGGCCCGGATTAGCCAGCACCCCCAGCGACGTTTCGGCCAGGCGATCGATATCGTAGAGCGGCTCCATCAAACCGGTTCGTCCGGGCTCCACGACTTCGCGCACTGGATCCACCTGGGAACCAAGGACCACGCAGCCACTCGCCAGGGCATTCAGCAGCGACCAGGACACCACGAATGGCACACTGAGATAGATATGCAGATCGCTTCGGCCAAGGACTTGGGCCAACCGTGCCGGTTCGATGTGCCCAAGAAAAACAAACCGCGACACATCATAATCGCCCTGGCTCAGCACCCATTGTTTGAAGCTGAGCTGACCGGTGTGGAGTTGATCCCAGCCGTAGTAGGTCTCTTCATCTCCGGCGATAACAAAAAGTACATCCGACCGCTCCCGGCAAATCCGCTTCGCGACTCTCATGAAGAGGTCGAACCCACGCATCGACTCGAGCCCCCGGGCCACAAAGGTCACGACGCGAATTTCCTCGGGAATGGTTTGCCCGTTCACAACCAAACTGGTCCGCTGGGGCCGGTACAGGGTGGTGTCAATGCCGTCGAAGTGGACCTCGATCTTGGGCCAGAACCGCTGCGGAAAGGCGCGCCGCTGCCAGTGCATCGGTGCATAGCCGGCGTCGCAAGCCACGAGGCTGGCCAAGGTGGCCGCGTTGATGCAGCGCGGGAAGAACGGGGCCGGCTCAGCGGGCGGCAAGTCGATCCGGTACGTCAAATCACGGCGGTGCGGGGCGAAGTAATATTCGCAATAATTGACGATGGGGCAATCGACCAGCTCCGGAAGGAATAAGGTTGGCGCCAGACCGGCATGGCCAACCACGAGATCCGGACTCAGATCCGGAAGGGCCCGCAATGCCTCCCAGCCCGCCTGGCAAACCTCCAAATACCGGCCAAAGCTCTGGGCCCAGGGAGGACTCTTCTGTGCCCGAAACGCAGCCGACAGCGGAATCTGGTACAGGTTGAGCCGTGACACCATTTCTTCGGTGGGCTCGGGACAGCGGGAGATGTGGTCGATCAGGAAGCTGCATCTCCAACCGTAGCGTTTGCTCAGCTCCAGCGCCACCTGACCAAACTGAGCGGGAAAGGCCCGGTGGGTAAAGAGAATGTGCATGGTGCCTCACCCCCCTCTCTCCACCAGTCGACCCAGATGAGTGGCCAACGCGGACAGCGTAATGTCCTGGGCGTACTGTTCACGAACCCTTGCGGCGGCCGCCTGGCCCAGGGGATAGTAAGCAACGGGGTCGGTGAGCACGGCCAGCGCCTGTTGCTCCGCGGCATCCAGGTTGTTCGGCTTTACCAGAAGTCCGGTTTGATCCTGCACAAGAAACTCCCGCACGGGATCCGTATCCCAGGCCAAGACCGTGCAGCCGGCCGACATGGCCTCCAGCAGGGAGCGGGAGATCGGATATGGCCGGCTGGGGTAGACATGGAGATCGCTGGCAACCAGGACTTCCGCAACGACCTCTTGCTGAACGGCCCCCAAGAACCAGACGCGGCCGGGATCAACCCAGGGTGTCTGGCCCTGGATATGGGCTGGGTAATCCTGACGATAGAATTGCACATCCAGGCCGCGCTGAACGATGGGGTCTCCCACCACGATGCACAGCACATCCGCGCGCGCGCTCAGCAGCCGATTGGCCAGGTCCACGAAACGCTCAAAACCACGCAAACGATCCAGAGAGCGCGCAACAAAGCTGACGATACGTGTCTCCGCTGGAATGGCTCGGCCGGCGACTGTCCGCGGCGAGCCAGGACGTCGTTCAAACCGGCGTGTGTTCACGCCGTCGTAGAGAACGACAAACCCATCCCGGTACTCGGCCGGGAACAGGCGCCGTTGCCACTCGGTCGGTGTCCACGCCAGGGCGATATTCTCCAGGTCCAGCAAGTCCATCGCATTGCTGGCTCGCCGCCACTGAAAGTACGCTGGCGGGGTGTCTAGCCCCGCTTCGTCAGCCAAGTCGTTGGCGTGCGGATGGATGAAATAATCGAAGAAATTGACGACGGGAACGCCGGGCAAATGAACCGAAGCGAACAGGGAAGATCCTAGCCCCGCCGAGCGCGCCAGCACGACATCCACCGGCCGCGGCCGCCGCGCCTCCAGCACTTCCCAGCAACCATAGGCATAACAAAGGCCGCGTTCCAGTTGCCGGGTCCACGGCACGGTCTGTTCGCGAGCCACCCCGCCGACGTTGAAGAAGATTAGATCCAGGCCGTTGCCGACCGACGGGGGCCAATGCTCTTGCGCCTCCGCGCCATTGCAGTAAAACCGGCACCGATAACCGCGCCGCCGTACCAACCAGTCAGCGACGGCGCCCAACCGGCCGGGGAAATGTGGCTCGATGCAGAGCAGGTGGAGGGGATCTTGGCTCATGCTTGCGTGCCCGCGTTGTAAACCATCCAGATTGTAGCGGACTGGCTAAGCCCGAGCGAGGCCGCCGTTCGGTTGCCCTTGACGATCGCAAGGCACCACTTATCATGACTATTTCAGTAGATTCAGCTTCTGGCATGATGAGAATTGTGATGTCAACGTACATGGCCAAGACAGGGGAAGTGCCCCAACGCTGGTTTCTCGTGGATGCCACCAATCAGGTCGTCGGCCGGCTGGCCGTTCAGATTGCGACCATCCTGCGTGGCAAGCACCGGCCCGAGTACACGCCCCACACGGACACGGGCGAATTCGTCGTCGTCATCAATGCTGAGAAAGTCCGCTTCACCGGCAAGAAATGGGACTCGCAAACCTACCAATCCTATAGCCATTATCCCGGCGGGTTGAAGGTAGTGACGGCTCGCCAGGTGCTGGCCAAACGCCCGGAGCGCATTCTGCTCGAAGCGGTCCGGCGCATGGTGCCGCGCAATCGCCTCGGCCGGCAACAAATGACGAAATTGAAAGTCTATGCTGGGCCGAGCCATCCTCACCAGGCCCAGCAACCGCAAGAATTGAAACCCCGGTCCTGATTCGGAGAATGCCCGTGGCGGAAGTGAAAACGAAAAAGACGTATTATCTCGGTACCGGCCGCCGCAAGACTTCGGTTGCCCGCGTCCGGATCTGCGAAGGCTCGGGAAAGTTGATGATCAACGGCCGCGAACTTATGGACTACTTCACTGAAGACAAAGACCGCTCCGCCGTTGTCGGGCCTCTGGAACTGACCGAGATGCGCAATCGGCTGGACGTGTTCGCCAATGTGCGGGGAGGCGGATTCACGGGGCAAGGCGGCGCTATTTCCCAGGGGATTGCCCGCGCCCTCAAGACGATGTTCGGACTGCCGACTCAAGCCACCGAAGAGGATACCGTCAGCAGCATGGCCAAGAAGCTGCGCGACTCCGGCTACCTGACCCGTGATGGCCGAATGAAGGAACGAAAGAAATACGGCAAGAAAGGGGCTCGCAAGAGCTTCCAATTCTCGAAGCGGTAGTCCGTGGAGTGCGGTGGCTCGACACGGCTTGGGATGGTGCGCTAGTTTAAACGGGTGATTTCCCTTTCTCCAACCGTTGCACCACCTTCGCCAACCGTCGCGCCACCGCTGTACGGTCCTCATAGGTTTTCCCATCGCGGTACAGCCAGTTGAGCCAGTTGGCGACCGCGATGACGGCTCCCGTTTCATCCAGGACACCGACCAAGGCTTGCTCTTCCCACGATAGTGGACGGCAGCGGAGATAGGCATTCAAGCCTGCATCGCGCCGGTCGGCGTTGTCTTCCACCAAGCTGCCCAATAGCCGCGCCAGATCGACCGCACAATGATCGACTTTGACACCGCCGTAATCAATCAATCCGCTCACCCGGTCGCCTTCAAACAAGACATGATCATGCCAAATGTCACACAGGCAGGGATGGAGCAGAAACGCGCGATCCCTCCACGTGGCCAGGGTGCGGGGTACGCTGCCAATTCGGCTCTGGAACAAGGTCCAAGCCCGCTGTGCCCAGGGAAGGACTGGATCTGTTTCTTGTTCTTCGAACTCCGGGCACCAGCCAGATTCGATGATGTGGATCCATTCCTGGGCAATTCGCAAGCGCCGCCCGATACCGGGGCAGGGACCCTGCACCGGATCAACCCCGGCCCACGCTCCATGCAGTCGGGCGAGAGCCATACAAGCCGCATCCAGTCGCGCCGGTGTGGGCTGCTCCTGGAAATCAGCTTGGCCCGGCATCCAGGCGATGACGTCCCAAAGCCGGCCGCCATGGGCGATCCATGTCGTCCCCTGAGCGGTTCGCGCAACAGCCGGTACGAAATCCAGTCCTCTCTCGCGACCCCGCCGCATCAGCCCATGAATCCAGCTGAGCCGCTCCGGCGTTGGGTCCCCGGGTGGCCAGGCGCGAAGACAACAGGCGCCCACGCCGTCCCCAACCTTCCAAAGTCGGGCACCGCTGAAGCCGCCGCGGTTGCCGAGTGTTAGCACAGATTGATCGGGGCAAAGCATCCCGTAGCTGCGCAGGACCTCGGCAGCCGGGCCGTCCAGAAAACCGCAAGGCCAATCGGACACAGGAGCGCTCAGAGCCGAGCCTGCTGCGGTTGGGGACTGCGTGCCGGCAGGGCAGCATCCCGGCTCACGCGCAGCAGCGGGTTCGGATACAGACCGAGAAATAGGGTCACCAGGGCACAAATCCACACCGTGGCCAGGCCGGGCCAGGAATGGGCCTTTGCCAGTGGCTTGATCGGGTTGCGTAGATACATGACCGTGAGGATGCGGAGATAATACCAGGCGCCGATGGCGGCGTTGATCACCCCGATCAGAGCCAAGACCCGGAACAGCCATGGATGTTCCGGGCGCGGCGCCACCGCCATAGCTCCGAAAAAGAGCACAAATTTGCCCGCGAAGCCGGCGGTCAACGGAATTCCAATCAGACTAAACAGAAAAAGCGCCATCAACAACGCCACTCCCGGATGGCTCTGGCTGAGCCCGGCCAAGTCGTCGAGCATCTCCACCGGGCGCTGCGGCGTGCTGAGGTACGCCAGGACGGCAAAGGCACCGATGGTCATGGCACCGTACGCAACCAGGTAAAACAGGACCGCATCGACTCCGCCCGCCGTCTCCTCACCGCGCAGGTCGGGTGCCACGGCCAGGCCGATCAACATGTAACCGGCGTGAGCCACACTGGAGTAGGCCAGCAGCCGTTTCAAGTTATCCTGGAGCAACCCCAGCAGATTGCCGAGGAACATGGTCACTGCCGCCAAGATGAAAAACAGCATCGGCACCTGTTCGCCCAACGCCAGGCCAACGGTCCCGGTCTGGCTCACCCAAAGGAAGCCGAGCACACGTACCAGGGCCACGAAGCCGGCGAGCTTGGGCAGAAATGCAAGGATCGCCGCGGCCACCGTTGGCGTCCCTTGATAGACATCCGGGGCATAAAAATGGAACGGGACCGCCGTGATCCGAAAACCCAACCCCGCAACCACCATGACCAGGGCCACCTGCGCCGTCTGGGGCAAACCATCACCGGCCGCATTGCCCAAAGTCGCCAGCAAGGCTGGCAGATTGGTCGTCCCTGATAGCCCGTAGAGATAGCTGAACCCGAACAGGGTCAATGCCGAGGAAAAAATGCTCAAGAGAAAGTACTTCATGGCCGCTTCTTGGGCGGCGTTGTCATACCGAGGTAAATACAGGAGCACGTAGGTGGGAATGCTGATCAATTCCAGGGCCAAGAACAGCGTCACCAGCTCATTAGCCGTCCCGGTCAGACAGACTCCCGCGATGATCAGGAGCAGACAAGCGTAGTATTCGCCGGCCTGGCGGTCGGGGACAGCATTCCAACTGAACAAGACAAACACCGCACCGCTGGCCAGAGCGATGGATTTGACCAGGAAACCCAGGCGATCAAGTACCAGCGGGCTGGCAAAGAACTCCGGAAACGTCGTGTTGGCGGACGGGCTGTATGCCAACGCCAGCCCCGCCAAGCCAAGCGTAACCAATGCCACGGTGGCCCATAGGTTGCGATCCATCCGAAACGTGGTGCCCAGGAACAGAACGCACGCCCCCACCCCCAGAATCGCTTCCGGGATCGCCAGTTTGAACACGCCAAGGAGAATAGCATCAATGGAGATCACTGCGATTTTCTCCCTTCCAGAATCACGGCCGCGGTCTGCTCCTGGTCCTTCGCGGACTGGGAACGCCGCGCCAATCCATCCCTGCGGCTTTGGCGATCTTTGGCTGCGGCGGTGAGCTGCGCGACGACGGACAAATCCCGGTTTGAGGTATCCAGAATCGGCTGGGGATAGATGCCGATCAGCAGACACAGCAATGCAATGGGCACCAGCGCGGCCAACTCGCGAAAATTCAAATCGAGAATCGGTCCATGACCTGCGTGCTCGGGTTCTTTCACAGGACCGAAGAAGACCCGCAAGAGCAGCCGGAGCAGGTACCAAGCTCCAAGGAGGATGCCGGCCGTGCCCACGATCGCATACACGGGGCGGAACTCGAACATCCCAAAGAACACCAGAGCCTCGCCGACGAAACCGTTCAAACCCGGCAAACCAAGGCTCGACAGGCAAGTGAACACCATGAAACACGCCAATAAGTGCAGCCGTGCCCCCAGCCCGCCATAGTCATGCATCTGCCGAGTGTGGTAGCGTTCGTAGAGCATGCCGACCAGAAGGAAAAGGGCACCGGTCGACAACCCGTGATTGATCATCTCCAGCAGACTGCCGGACAGGCCCGTCAGGTTGAGAGCAAACATGCCAAGCATGCAAAAACCCAAATGACTGACGCTGCTGTAGGCGACGAGCTTCTTGAAATCTTCCTGGGCCAGGGCACAGATGGCACCGTAGATGATGCCGATCACCGCCAGCGCGCCGATCAACGGAACGCCCAATGTGAGACTGGCATCCGGGGCGAGCGGCACACAAAGGCGCAGAAATCCATAGGCCCCGATCTTGAGGAGCACGCCGGCCAGCAAGACGCTGCCGGCCGTCGGTGCTTCGACGTGGGCCAGGGGAAGCCAGGTGTGGAATGGCACGAGCGGCACCTTGATCGCGAATCCAGCCATCAACGCCAAAAAGACCCAGAACTGGAAGTTGCCGTAACTATCGTGCACCGCACCATCCCGGATATAGAGCCCATTGGCTAGTTGCAGCAGGCGCGGAATGGAGAAGGTCAGCTCTCCCTCTTCCAGGTAACAGAACAAGACGACGCCAAGGACTCCCAACAAGGTGATGAGGCTCCCCGTCAGCGTGTAGATGAAAAATTTTCGGGCGGCATAGCGGCGTTCTGGACCGCCCCAGATCCCAATGAGGAAGAACAACGGTACCAGCGTCAGCTCAAAAAAGACGTAAAACAAGACGATATCGAAGGACAAAAACACCCCTATCATCCCGGTTTCCAGCGCCAACAGCCAAGCAAAGTATTCATTGATCCGCTCCTGAACCTGGAAGGAGTGCCAGGAGACGAGCACGGCCGGGACCATGAGCACGGCCGTCAAGACGACGAGCCAAACATTCAACCCATCCAGGCCGATAAAGAATTCGACGGCCCCCGGACCGAGGGGCAGGAGCGAGACTCGGGTGACGTAACTGGGGGCGAACGTTGGCAGAGCGGCCAAATCGGCAGAGCGGGGCGGCAAAGCCGGCGCGACGTGCGCATGCAGATCAGCAGCCAGGATGAACGCCAATAAGGCACACGCCAGTGTGGCCGTCAGGCTGATCCACCGAATTGCCACGGTAGGACGCGGTCCCAGGGCAGCCACCACCGCCGACGCCACCACTGGAATCGCCAGGAGGATCCAGAGCAAGTTGGTTAGGATCATGATCGCCCTTCGCTTAACGGCGGTTCGCAGAACCGCCGTTAACCCTACCATCCATAACGCCAGACCAAGGCGATGAGGAATACCGCTAACCCCAGCGCCATGGCCAATGCGTAAAACTGCGCCAGTCCGTTTTGAATCGGTCGAAACATCAGTCCCAAGAAACGCGGAACCTGGCCGAGGAGGTCCACCAAGCCGTCCACCACATACAGGTCGAATGCCCGGCCGAACGCCGCCAGGCCAAGCACTGGTTGCACCAGGAAGAAGGAGTACAGTTCGTCGAGATAAAACTTATTCAGCGACAACTGATACAAACCGGGCACTGCCGAGGCAAGCCGGGTTACGACGCCGGGTTGGAAAACGTACAGGAACCAGGCTAGGCCGATTCCACCCAGCGCGATGATGCTGCTCCCCACCATGAGCAGCCAATTGAATTCGTGCTCATGGATCGGCGTGAAGTAGGGCGTCAAGGCGAGGAAACCGCTGAACCAGTGCGTGAAGGGTTCGACAATGATGCCGATCACGAGCGCCCCAATGGCCAGGATGACCAGCGGCACCACCATGACGGGCGGAGATTCGTGAACATGATGACCAGCTTCCGGAGGCGTCCGCAGCTCACCGGAGAACGTCAGGAAATAAGCCCGGAAGGTGTAAAAGGCTGTCAACCCCGCGGTCACCAAGCCGACGATGAGCAGTACAACATAGGCCGCCCGATACGGATGCCCTTCCTCTCCGGCGAAGGCGACGGCCGACAGAATCTCATCCTTGCTCCAGAAGCCGGAAAGCAGCGGAAACCCGGCCAGTGCGGCCGCGCCGGACAAAAACGTCCATCGCGTCCACGGCAGCGCGTACCGCAGGCCGCCGAATCGCCGCATGTCGATGATATTGCCCATGGCGTGCATCACGCTGCCCGCAGCAAGGAAAAGAAGGGCTTTGAAAAAGGCATGCGTGAACAGGTGGAAGATCGCCGCCACGACAGCCATGGTGACCAGCGGGTTAGCACGGTCTAGCTCCGGCCGGGTCGCGCTGCCCAGGGCCAGGAACATGTAGCCGAGCTGGCTGATCGTGGAATAGGCCAGCACCCGCTTGAGATCATTCTGGGTCAAGGCAATCAAGGCTGCCAGCAAAGCGGTGAAACCGCCGATGCAGCCCACCACCAGCTGGGCGTCCGGTGCGCGTTCGAACAGCGGCGTGCACCGGGCCACCATGTACACGCCGGCCGTCACCATCGTGGCCGCATGGATCAGCGCGCTCACGGGAGTTGGACCTTCCATGGCATCGGGAAGCCAGACATGGAGTGGAAACTGGGCCGACTTGCCGACGGCTCCACAGAAGAGCAACAGGCAGGCCGCCGTGATCGGACCTTCGAAGCCGGCCTGGCCAACCGCATCGAAGACCGTCTTGTAATCGAGGGCGTACAGAGGCTGGCCATTGAGGTGAAATTGCGACCAAATCACGAGGATCCCGATCAGGAAGCCAATATCCCCCAAGCGCGTCACCAGGAACGCCTTCCGCGCCGCCTCCGCAGCTGATGGTTTGGTAAACCAGAAGCCGATCAGCAGGTAACTGCACAGGCCGACCCCTTCCCAGAAGGCGTACAGGAGCAACAAGTTCTCCGCCAGCACCAACCCCGTCATCGAAAACAGGAACAGGGCAATCTCGGCGAAGAAGCGCGCATAGCCTTCCTCCGCATGCATGTAGCCGACCGAGTAGATGGCGATCAAGCTGCTGATGAACGTCACCGTAACGAGCATGATGGCCGTCAAAGCATCGGCACGGAGCGTAAATCCAACGTACACATCCCCTGCCTGAAACCAGGTGTAGTATTCACGGATCTCCGTACCCTGCCGTCCGATGGCGACAAGCACCCCGAACGCCAAGATACAGGACAACACCGCACCCACGATGCAGGGCCAGTGGCTGTGCTTACGCAGCAGTCGTGGTCCCAAGAATGCGGTAAGGACGCTGGCTGCCAGCGGGAAGGCAGGGATCAACCACAGGTAGGGAATCGCATCAAACATGGCTGGTCTCTTCCTGTTGTTGCGGCTCCAGACCGGCGGGGCTTAAGCGCGGCAGCGGGGCAGAAACCGGCTCCAGGGGCAACGGTTCTTCGTCCACGGTCGGTTCCTGGCCGGCCTCGCGCAAATCTTGCCACAGACTGACATCCAGCGACCGGCGGCTGCGGTACAGCATTAAAATGAGTGCCAGGGCGATGCCGGCTTCGCAGGCTGCCACGGTAATGATGAACAGCGTGAACGCTTGCCCCTGGAGGTTGGCCCGAGCCCGGGCGAATGCGACCAGGTTCAGGGCCACTCCCTGGAGCATCATCTCCGCGGAGAGAAACATGATGATCAGGTTGCGCCGGGCCAGGAAACCCACCGCTCCCAGCGCGAACAGGATCGCCCCAACGACCAGGTAATTCGCAAGCATCGGCACCGGATTCATCGTAGTCCCTCCGCGCGGCGTGCCGAAATGGCGATGGCCCCGATGGTGGCCACAAGCAAGAGCGTGCCGCCCAGCTCCACGGCCAGTAAATAATCAGTGAATAAACTCCTGCCCAGAAACGCCACATTCTCACTCGGCAGTGAGGCTCCACGGGGTTGATCCGGATTCGGGCCGGGCACGATGTTCTGGCTGTACGTGGACAATGGGAGCCCGACGGGCAGCGGAAGACTTCCTTGTCGTTGGCGAGCCTCGAGGCCGGCTTCTCGAAGCCGGACCAGGGCTTGCCTCATCCGGTCGCCGTTTGCGTTCTGTTCCTTCCATTCGGCATCGAGGTCCGTCAACGCAGCACGGAGCGACCGCGCTGGCTCGGCGGCGGCCGTACGTCTTCCTGCTTCGAGACGGAACCGCCCGAAGAATTCCCTTTTGTTGCCCAGGGCGCGTTGCATGGCTTCCGGTGACGATACGTGTAGGGCGCGATCGGTGACGGCAAGCAAGTCATCCAGATCGTTGGTGTTGTAGGTGGCCTGGAGTACAAACAGGATGGCGCCGAGCAGCACAAATCCCGCGATGCTGGCCAGAAGCGGCTCCCGCGAACGCGCATCAGCGTCCGAAATTCCACTCTGTCGGGCCAACATGATGACAAACAGAAAGGTAACGATGATGGCCCCAGCGTAGATGATGATTGTAGCCGCCATCAAAAACGGTGCCGCCTGGAGGAGGAAGAGGCCGCAGGTACTCAGCACGACCAAGGCGAAGGATAACGCCGCCTTGACCGGGTTCCGATGGGTCACGAGCAGACCACCGGCGATTATGGCGATGGCCGAAAACAGATAGAACAGGACCATCTCGACCGCCGCCCCACTGCTCCGGATCAAGAAAACGCCGGCCAGGAGCAAGGCCAAGGCGGTGGCGGCGACTCCCCACAAGGGGGGATAGCGCTGGGGCCGAGGGAGCAGCAGATAAACCCCAACCAGCCCCAAGATCACCGACAGCGCGATCGCCCAGGCCGATCCCGTCGGAGCAGACACCGGCACATCGAGAACGAGGGGCCGCGGCATGGTTCGTCTTCCCCTGCAGGCTAGGTCATTCAGGAGTTGGCCGTCAGCGGTTCGGAAGCAACACTGAGCCGTCCCCGCTTGGTTCGGATTGGATCCGTGCCGGCCTTGACCGTCTCATCGAAAACGCTCAAGAGTTTTTCTTTGTCAAACATCATCTCTTCTCGACTCAAGCCGGTCAGGTCGTATAGCGAAGTCAGCTCGATGGCGTCCACCGGACATGCTTCTTCGCACATGCCACAGTAGATGCAGCGGAGCTCGTCAATGACAAACAGCTCCGGGTATTTTTCCCGGTCGGGCCACGGCGATGGCGCAGCTACGATGTCGATGCAATGAGCCGGACAGGCCGTCGAGCACATGTAACAGGCCACGCACTTGACGCGTCCCTGTTCGTCCCGATTCAGGCGGTGTACGCCGCGGTAATTGGGCGGTAAGATCGGCTGCTGTTCGGGGAATTCCACCGTGACTTTGGGCATGAACATGTGTCGGACGGTGGTCTGGAGACCCGTTATAATGGCCGGCAGGTAGAGCCGGCCCAGGACACCGATCTGCGGCTCCTCGACCCACGTTACATCACCGGCGGCAATCGGCATCGGTAACCCTCGCAAAGTAGGCTCGCCTTCGCCACCAACGGCTCAGGATACCGCGGTTTCCATGCGCTCATGGCCGCGCGTCACTGTCAGTACCCGTTTGGGCGGCCTTGGCCACCATCCCGCCACGACCGCGGTGACCACGAATAGGAGGAGCGACACCGGCAGCAGCCAGAGCGGATGCCAATCCCATTCCTTCACGACCATCACGCAGACCAGATTGAGCAGGGCGAGCGGAATCATCACTTTCCAGGCCAGGCCCATCAGCTGGTCAAACCGGAAGCGCGGCAACGTCCAGCGGATCAGCATATAGAAGACAATGAAACTGGACATCTTGAGCAAAAACACGATGAGCTTGAGAATAATTCCGAGCAAGCCGCCCACCGACGTCACGCCGGGAAAATCCCAGCCTCCAAAGAACAGCGTCGCCAGCAAGAAGCTGGTGGTAATCACGTGCGTATATTCGCCCAGAAAAAACATCCCAAACTTGAGGGCACTGTATTCGGTGTGGTAACCGCCGATCAGCTCCTGTTCCGCCTCCGGCAGATCGAAGGGGAGACGATTGCACTCCGCAAGCACGCTAGTGAGAAACAGCAGAAACGCCAGTGGTTGGTACCAGATATTCCAGCCCCAAATTCCGTGGCGGACTTGCTGTTCAATGATCGTTTCGAGGTTGAGCGAGCCCGTGAGAAGAATGACCCCGAGGATCGACATCCCCATCGGGATTTCATAGCTGATCAGCTGCGCACTGGAGCGCAGGGCGCCCAGGAGACTGTACTTGTTGTTGGACGACCAACCGCCGAGGATGATGGCGTAAACCGTGAGGCTCGTGACTGCGAAAACGAACACGATCCCGATATCGACACCGGGAGCGATCACGAATTCATACGGTGGCTCGCCGGCCGGGATATTTGTCGGTCCGAAGGGAACCACGGCAAATGCCAACAGTGCCGTGATAATCGCGATGGCCGGCGCCACCAGGTAGAGCAGTTTATCCACATGATCCGGAATAATGTCCTCTTTCAGGAGGAATTTGAGACCATCCGCCAGTGGCTGGAGCAAACCGAAGGGGCCGACGCGGTTGGGGCCGATCCGATCTTGTACCCAGGCGGCAATCTTCCGCTCGACATAGATAAGGTAGGCGCAGATGGTCAGGATGCCGCCCATGACGACGACGATCGTGACAATCGCAATCCACAGCGAAAATTCGGGCATGGGATGCCTGGGGTTGGGACTGTTTACGTTCTGCTCTCCAGGAAAACACCGTGTTCGCCGAGATCGGCCTGAGCCAGGGGGGCGAAATACGGCATTTCCCGGGCCAACTCCGCCCGCACCGTCGGAGCGTGCAGCAAGCCGCGCCGTTCCAAGAGGTCAAGAAAGACCTGGCCATCTGTGTGCAAGTGATGGGGCGGTCGGATCGCCCAATGGACCGCTTGTGCCAATCCGGCGTGGTTGACAAAGGTGCCGGCCTTCTCGGCAAAGGAAGCCGCGGGCAGGACATATTTCGCCCGTGTACTGGCCGGCGATGGGAAGAGGTCCTGAATGACGACCAAGGCAACCCGGCCGAGCTGCTCTGCCTGGGCCTCGCTGATCCACCCTCCCGGACGAGGCGGGTAGCCCGCAGCCAAGTACACCGCCTGGAGACTTCCTCCGCCGGCCAACCGTAGCAGTTCGTCGAAGCCAGTCACTTCTCCCTGGAAGTGGCGAAGGACCGCTTCAACCCCTCGCCGATTGGGACATTTCTCCTTCCGAATGGTAAATTTCACCGGCTCCGTGGGTTGGCCGCGGCGATCCTTGGGATAGGTATCGTCCTCGCCCGCCACCGGTACGGGACCGAGGAAAAGCCGGACGTTGGTAGACAGCCCTTTCAGATATTTGGCCAGCAGGTACGCCTCCTCGCAGGTCAAGAAGGGCGACAGCATGGCCGCCAGGGTTGAACCGTCGCGGCCTGCAACCTCCTGGAGATCGCGGCGTAGACTGGCCAGGATGTCGCCATAGGCGATCGGGGTGGCTGAACCGTTTCCCGCAACCTGCCCGCCCACAAGAGGCCGGCTGAAGCGCTGATCGGAGTTCACATAATGAAAACCGTAACGCCCCTCATCGCACATGAAATAGCCCTGGGCCTGGGGATTTTCACGCGGACGCAGACGGTAGACAATATCCTTGTTTTGGTCGACGAAAATGCTACACCCAGTGCTACAGTCGGGGCACACACTTTTCTGACTCTTGAGGAACCAGACCCGCTGCTTGTAAAGGAAATCCTTGCTGCCCAGCGCGCCGACGGGACAAAGATCGACCACGTTGCCGGCCAGTTTGTTGTTCAGCGGCTCGCCGGGAAAGATATCGATCTCGGAATGATCCCCGCGGTTCATGACCTGCAACTCGGCGGTGCCGCTAATCTCACGGGTGAAACGGACACAGCGTGAGCACATGATGCAGCGGTCGGTGAACAGGGTGATCGTGTCGCTCAGGTCGGGCTTGTTAGGGGGTGTGTTTTTCTGGTCGATCATCCGGCTTTTGGACCGGCCGAAGTTGTAACTGAAATCCTGCAGCAAACACTCGCCGGCCTTGTCACAAACCGGGCAATCAAGGGGATGATTGAGAAGCAGCGATTCCAGCGTCTGCTCCTGAGCATAGCGTGCCCGCTGGCTATTGGTGACGACGACGGTGCCGTCCTTGGCAGGGGTTTGGCAAGCCGGCACCACTTTGGGCTGCATGGTAACCTTACCGTCGGGCTTGCGTTCTCCAACCTCGACGAGGCACATCCGGCAGCTGGCAACCACGGTCAGGGCAGGGTGCCAGCAATAGTGCGGAATGAACACGCCGGCTTTCAGGCCCGCCTGAATCAAATTCAGCTTTTCGTTGCCGATGTCGACCGGCTGATTGTTGATGTAGACAGTTGCCATAGATTGCTGCACAGATTATGTTCAGTGGGGGTTCTGTGAACCGCCGCCGAACTGGACCTTCATCGTCTCGATTTCGCCTGCTCGAACTCCTCCTTGGACATGCGTACGACGGCACCATCTCCCTTGGCCACCAACCGAAGTCCGTACTGGTCCGGATCCTTTGCGTACGCCAAAATCGTACTGCCGGACGGGTTTTGCAGGCCCCAATTCACGACATAATCGCCGTCCTTGTCGAACGCCTTGACCATCTTTGGAGTCAGCGAAGTCCGGATCTCCTGGACGTTGGAGGGTCCCCGCCCGTTGGTCAGGGCCTCTTGCATGTAGGCCGTTGCAAAGTTCCGCAACTCGCTTTCATCGCCCACCCGCTTCACAGCTCCGCGCACAGCCTGAATCGCGCCGCCACTGGCAGACCCACCGGAGGTGCGTGCTGGCGGACTGCTCGGAGTTGGTTCCGGCTTGGGCGCGGGCGCCGGCTTCGACGGCGTTGGCGTGTTCGGCGAACAGCCAGGTAGGAGCAGGGCTCCGGCCAAAACGACTACGCTCCAAACAGTTCTCCGCAGCGAATTCATCTTCGGACCCCTCGTTGTCTGTACCGTGATTAGTGCGCCGCTGCCAGCGTCGGCTCTTCGCTCTTTTGGCCGCGGCGGATATATTCCTCGAACTCTTGGCGATATTTGGCGATGGCGTTCTTCACCGGCCAGGCCGCACCATCAGCGAGGCCGCAAATGGTTGTCCCCGGGATGATGCCGATTGAATCGGCGATCCCTTTGAGGATATCCAAGTCCTCGATCCGCCCCCGGCCGTGACGCATCCGCTCCAGCATCTTCAGCATCCAGGCGGTCCCTTCGCGGCACGGCGTGCACTGGCCACACGATTCGTGCGCAAAAAAGCGGCACGAATTGTACAGCACGTCCACAATGCTCGTCTGGTCATCGAACACGATGACGGCCGCCGTACCCAGACCCAGGCAGCCGGCCTTGAGCGGAGCGTTGAAGTCGAGCGGCGTATCGAATTCCTTTTCCGTTAAGAATCCCATGCTGAGCCCACCGGGAATGCAGCCCTTGGCCTTGCGCCCTTTCCACACGCCCCCGGCATACCGATCGACCAGTTCCCGCACGGTCACACCCAGCGGCAGCTCCACGCAGCCGGGCTTGTTGACGTGTCCGCTGATGCAATACAATTTCGGGCCATAACTGCCGGCGTCCCTGGGGTTGTTGGGATCGGGCGGCACCCCAATGGATTTGAACCACGCCGCACCGCGATCGATGATGTGCGTGACACAGGCCAACGTCTCAATGTTGTTCACGACGGTCGGCTTCCGAAATGCTCCCTCGACCGCGGGAAACGGCGGCTTGATCCGCGGCCAGGCACGTTTTCCCTCCAAACTCTCGATCAGACCGGTCTCCTCCCCGCAAATGTATGCCCCCGCCCCCCGATGCTGGAAGACATCCAGGTGAAAATCCTTGCCGAGGATGTTCCGGCCGAGCAAGTTGTTCGCATAGGCTTCGTCGATGGCCTTTTGCATGACACGAAAACTGCTGCCGTACTCGTAGCGGAGATAAATGTACGCCGTACTGGCTCGGGTTGCGTAACAAGCGAGAATAACCCCCTCGAGGAATTGGTGGGGGTCTTCTTCCATGAGAATGCGGTTGTTGAAAGTTCCCGGCTCGCTTTCGTCCCCATTGACGCACAAGAAGATCGGTCCCGGATGGTCCTTGGGAAGAAACGTCCATTTGACGCCGCAGGGAAAGCCTGCCCCTCCCCGACCGCGCAGTCCCGAGTTCTTGACCTCTTGCACGACCTGCTCAGGCGTCATGTCGTTGACGGCCTTGGCCAGGGCGCGGTAACCGCCGTCGGCGCGGTAGGTCTCAATCGACTGGCTGTTCGGCTTGCCCACACGGCGAAGGAGCACAGGTTCGAATTCTGCCATCGACGTTTATCCCTCAGCCGGACAAGCGGAATCCGAAGCGCCGCGGTGCCTCTTGTGCCCTAACTTCTGAGTTCTGCCAGGAGCGCATCCACGTTGTCCGGCGTCACATTCATGCGGTGCTCGTCGTCCACAAGCACACAGGGCGCCCCCTCACAGGCACCGATGCACTCCGCGAATTCGAGACTGATTTTGCCGTCTGCGGTCGTGCCTCCCGGCCGGATGTGCAGCTTGTCGCAAAGCGTCTCCAATAATTCGTCACCGCCTCGCAACATGCACGGTAAGCTGCGGCAAACCCAAAGCCGGATCTTTCCCAGGGGGTTTTGCTCCCCGCGAAAGAAGCCGTAAAACGTCATTGTATCGTTCACCTCGGCCGGGCTCAGGTCGAGGAGATCGGCAATCTCGCGGATGGCCTCGTGGGATACGCACCGTTGCTCGTCCTGCACAATGTGCAGAGCCGGTAGCGTCACCGCCTGTTTGCGGGGATAGCGCGGCAGATAAGCCATGATGCGCTGACGTTGTTCGTCGCTGAGTACGCTCATCGGTCTAACTCGGCTGCGATAATGTTCAAACTCCCTAACACCACAACCACGTCGCTGATCTGATGCCCAACGATCAAGTACGGGAAGATCGCAAAGTGAATGAAAGACGGCGGCCTTGTCCGGGCACGGTATGCTCGCTCGGTGCCGTCGGAGACAACGTAAAACCCCAGCTCGCCATTGGGCGACTCGGTCGCCCCGTAGACCTCTTCCCGCGGCGGATGAAAGCCGCGGTTGGGCATGATGATCTCGAAATGCTGGATCAAGCTTTCGATGCTGCGGTAGGTGGCGACCTGATCGGGAAGAACAACCTTGCCGCCAGCATCCACGTTCACGGGACCGCCGGGCAAATTCTCGATGGCCGCCCGAATGATCTTGATGCTCTCCAGCATTTCCTCCATGCGCACCAGAAAGCGGGCATAGCTGTCGCCGCTCGTGGCACAGATGACCTTGAAATCGAAATCGTTGTAAGCGAGGTAGGGTTCATCCTTGCGCAGGTCGCGAACCACGCCGCTGGCCCGTGCAATCGGTCCTGTGCAGCTCAGGTTGATGGCGTCCTCTTTCGAGAGGACGCCGATATCTTTCATGCGGTCGACAAAGATGCGGTTGCGCGTCAGGAGCCGGCTCACATCCGCGTAAGTCTTGGGAAAATCCTTGACGAAGGCCCGGACTTTGTCGACAAACGTTTCGTTTACGTCGTACATGAGCCCGCCGACGCGGGTGTAGCTGGGATGGAAACGCTGCCCCGAGGCCGTTTCGCAAATATCGTAAATCAATTCCCGTTGATAAAAAGCGTACAGGAAAGCCGTGAAGGCCCCAAGATCGAGGGCGGCTGCCCCCACATTGAGCAAATGGTCGTGAATCCGCATCAGCTCAGCCAAGATGGTGCGGATGTATTTGCAGCGGGGCGTCAGCTCGATGCCCAGGAGCTTCTCCACCGCATGGTGCCAGGCGATTTCATTGGCCAAGGGCGAGATGTAGTTCATCCGATCGACGACGGTGACGTACTGGTTGTAATTGAGGTCTTCGCCCAGCTTCTCGAACCCGCTGTGCAGGAACCCAATGTCGGGAACCGCCTTGACCACCGTCTCTCCATCGAGAGTCAAGATGAGGCGCAGCGTCGTGTGCGTGGCCGGATGTTGCGGGCCGAAATTGAGCGTCCACAGATACTCTTGCTCGGCACCGTCGGCCGCCATCAGCGACTCAGCCAAATCCAGCGGCATGTTCACCTCACCAAGGAAAAAGGAAAAAGTTCAACGGCAAAAGAAAAAACAATGCTCTCTGGCTTTCTCTTGCTTTTTACCTTTGCCTTTTTCCTTATCCTTCGGCCCGTGTCAGCACCGGGAAATTGTGCCGTTCCCCGCGGCCGCGCAGGGGATAATCCTTACGGAGGGGGAAGGCTGCGAACTCTTCCGGCATCAAGATGCGGCGCAAATCCGGATGCCTCTCGAACACAATTCCATACATGTCAAACACCTCGCGCTCCATCCAGTCCGCGCCCTTCCATAACGAGAAGGCGGATGGGATCGCGAGGTCCGGCTCGTTGAGGTGCGTTTTCACGTACAGGCGTTCCCCCGTCGCCGTGTTCAGCAGCGCGTAGATCAGGCCAAACCGATCCCGGGCATCGGGATAGTACAGGTAATCGACAGCCGTCACATCCACGAGCATGTCGAAGCCGCCGTGCTGCTTCAGGCATTCCAGGACGCCATAGAGCCGGGCCGGCGGCACGATGACTCGATAATTGTCGCGAAACTCCGAGGTCGTGAAGCTGTCCGCACCCAAGCGTTCCCGCAAAACAGCCAGGGTAGTTTCGTGGGTCATGGTTCGCCCGATGTTTAAGGCAAGTACCCAGGAACGAAAACAGCTAGCGGACCCGCGTCGACGTCGCAAAATCCCCCGGCGCCACGACGGCCGCGGCCGGATCGACACTCAAGGCCAATGGCAGCGGCGCCCCGGGTTTCGTGCGCTGCTCGAATTCCTTGCCGGTTAGCGTACCGGTGCGACGAATTCCTTCTTGCAAATCGATGATGGCCTGCAAGATCTGTTCCGGCCGGGGCGGGCAGCCGGGAATATACACATCCACCGGCATGAAACGGTCCACGCCTTGGACCACTGCGTAGGTATCGAACACCCCGCCGCTGGAAGCACAGGCGCCCATCGAAATACACCATTTCGGCTCCGGCATCTGCAGCCAGATCCGCTGGAGCACGGGCATCATTTTCATGACCACGCGCCCAGCCACGACCATCACGTCACACTGCCGTGGACTGAAGCGCATCACCTCGGCTCCAAAGCGGGCAATATCGTGCCGTGAAGCCCCGACGGCCATCAACTCGATCCCACAACAGGCCGTCGCAAATGGCATGGGCCAGAGGCTGTTTTTGCGCACCCAGTTTGCCAGGGCGTCCAACCGGGTCGCAACCACATTCTCGGGCAATCTCACCGCCATCGAAAGACACCTTTCCGCCAGGCGTACACATACGCCACCACCAGCGTGAAGAGAAAGGCCAGCACCTCCCAGAATACCGGCCGCCCGAACGCCTCCGGCAGCAGCCGCGGCTCGCGATAGGCGACCACGGCCCACGGGTAAAGGAACAACAGCTCCACGTCGAAGACGAGGAAGAGGATCGCGATCAGGTAAAACTTGACGTCGAAATGTTGCCGCGCGTCCCCGATGGGGTCCATGCCGGACTCGTACGGCATGAGCTTGACCGCTGTCCGCCGCTGCGGCTTCAAGAAGGGAAGATGGGCTGCGAGCAGGCACACCCCGGCCAAGCCCAGAATGGCCGCCAAGTAAAGAAAAATCGGATAGTACGTTGCCAGATCGAAATCGTGCTCAACGTCTGCGAGCAGCGGTGGAAATGGCACGGTCACTCCAATTTCTATTTCCTCTAGAGTTCCGGTGCAGCGCCCATCCGGGTGACAACATCACCTTGGCGAGCTAAAAACAACCCTCCATGCATCCATCTTAGGAGTGACCCGAAGGGCGTCAAGAAGGCCGTCGGGTCGCCGCTCATCGCCGCGCGCTTCGGTGAACCGCCGCCCCTCGCAGCGTTATCGCTCGTCGTGCTGCCGGTCGGCCCAGACCTGGGAATCCTGTCGGATGTGCCAGCGTTGCATGGTCCCGTCGGGCCTTTTGATGGGAACGGATACTTCAAATCCGCTTTCGCCCACGTCCATCTTGGGCGGTGCAGCCCACGCTTCCTCGGTCCGCCTCGACAGCCCGAGATCCTCCAGGGTCTTGGCCCATCGTCCATGCACTTCCCGGTAACGCCGCTGGGCATAGTAGATCCGGTGCAGGTAATGGCGGACAGGCCCCGCCGGGTCCGGCCGAAAGGCCACTTCGCCCATTTTGGCGGTCGAGAATTGCACATATCCCCACGTCTCGGGCCGGTGCATGTCCACAACGCCTTGCGGCGACCAGACCCAATTATCTTCCTTGGTCTTGGGCACCTTGCGGTAGTGTCCTTCCACGATCTCGTGTCGCCATTCCACTCGGGAAAAATTGATCCGCCACTGGTCGCCGTCCCGCGGCGGGGCCGGTTGATAGGCCAGCTCGCCCAGGACTTTCCACGGAAACGCGATTTCCACCGTCCAACCGCGGTCCGTGTCCCGGGGATCATTGAGCGTGCCGTCGACGTGTACCGCCGTTTTCAATCCTGGAATCTCCCAGCTGTTCACCGCCTTGCCGCCATCCTTGTAGGGCCGTGGCAACAGGAGGTCCCAGCTCGTATTCAGTGCGTTGATCTCGAACTCGTAATACTCATGGTTATCGCCGTTGGGATCGATGAAGACTTCGAAATCGTTGTCCTGGAAAATCACTGCATCATGCTGGGTCACGGTGCCCCAGACATGCGGCTCCTCCAATTCGGCACCGACGTAGAAATACTGATCATCCCAGAGCATCTTGACGCGCGTGTGAAACCGCGGCCGGGGCTTGGCATCCCCTTCGATATCCACGAAGAAGTCGGTCCAGGGAACCTGCTGCCAGGCCGCCTCGTCGAGCCGGCCATCAATCTGCACGGGACCGCTTGCTCGGTAGCAGACATAGCCCTTGGGCGGCACATACCGCGTTTCCTCCTCGGCAACCGCGGAAAGCGGCGGCGAAATGGCGCCAAGCGGCACCCCAACTCCGACGCCCAGCAGCAAGAGCAAAGCGAGTCGCATCCGCATTAAGGACCTCCGTCCACAGAGAAGAATCGGGTGGGAAGAGACGGCCGCGAGCGTTGGCCCGGAGCTAAAAATGCTGCAATGCTTCCTGCTCATCCGTGAAGATGGAAAACACCTGGGGCAGCTTGAGAATCTTGAACACCTCGTAGACTTGCGGATGGATCTTGCACAGGGCCAGCCGTCCGCCCTTTTGCTGGACACGATTTTGCAGCGCCACGAGTTTGCCCATCAGCTCTGTGGAGAGCCGTTCGACCTGGCCGAAATTCAACACCAGCGGCCGATGACCGGCTTCTTCTCCCAGGCTCCGCAGCTGCCGAGAGATTGCCTGCATCTTCTGTTCGTCCAGGAGATGACGCGCCGTGAAGCGGGCGATCGTGACGTCGCCAATCTGTTCCACTTCCAGCCAGTTTTCACCCAGTGGCCGTACCATGCGTGGATCCCCGTTTGTTTGCGGCACACAAACTTCCCCTGAAGAGCATACCGCACGCCGGTTCGGTCTCCAATCGAATCCCGTTGGTCTCGCCGTCCGGCTTTCTGGCCGCTCACCATCGCCATTGCCAATCGCCCATCTGCTTGAGCAAGCCCTGATGAGTCAGGTTGAACTGCAAGGGCGTCACCGTGATGTATCCCTCTCCCAGGGCTGTCACGTCGGTATCCGGATGCGAATCGGGACAACGGAAATCCGGTGTCGTCCAGAAATACATGCGGCCCCGAGGATCCACACGGCGATCGAAACCCTCCACATAGGGAACCACGTTTTGCGGCAAAGCCCGGATGCCACGAATGGGTCCCTTCTCCAGGCTCGGAATGTTCACGTTGAACAGCGTCCCGGGCCCGGGTTGGTGTGCCAGGATCTGCTCGATGACGACCCGGGCCAGCTCGGCCCCCCGGGCAAAATCGAGCTTCGGCTTGATGTATTCCAGGGAGATGGCGATGCTGGTCCGCTGAAAAAAGGCCCCCTCGATGGCCGCGGCTACCGTGCCCGAATAGAGGACGTTGATCCCCGCATTCGAGCCGGCGTTCAGCCCGCTGATGATCAGGTCCGGCGGCTCGGGAAGGAGTTCCAGGAGCGCCAGCTTGATGCAGTCCGCCGGCCGGCCCTCGACCGCCCAGCCCAGGAATCGACCTTGTTCATCCATGACCTCTTGTACAAGCAGCGGCGTCAACAAGGTGATCGAGTGCCCCACGGCACTCTGCTCGGTTGCCGGCGCGACCACGATCACTTCCCCCAATTTCTGGAGCTCGGTGCGCAGCGCCCGAAGTCCAGGGGCATAAATGCCATCGTCATTGGTGAGCAAAATCCGCACGGTGCTTCACTCGCCTTGCAGTTTTTTACGGCGCAACAAGTGATGGTAATGCTGGGCGAAACGGTGTGCTTCATCCCGCACATACTGGAGCAGCCGCAGCGCCGCCGCATGCCGGCTCAGTCGCAATGGCTCCGCTTCGTCCGGCCGATAGATCTCTTCCTCCCGTTTCGCCAGCGACAGCAAACAGGGGGGCTCGCGGCCCAGCAGGTGAAAGGCATCGAGGGCCGCATTGAGCTGCCCCTTGCCGCCGTCGATTAGCAGGAGGTCCGGATAGACCTCCTCTTCTTCACTCTCGCCATGGCGGGGCAAATTGCGAAACCGGCGGGCCACCACCTCACGGATCGATGCAAAATCGTCCACGCCCTGCACACTCTTGATCCGATACCGCCGATAGCCCGGCTTGAACGGGAGCCCGTCAATAAACTTCACCAGCGACGCAACCGTTTCCCCGCCGCCCAGGTGGGCAATGTCGATCCCTTCGATGGTGCGCGGCGTCTGCGGCAGCCCAAGCACTTTGCGCAAGCCAACCATTCCCTTCTTCGGCTCGATCTGAAAAACTTCCGGCTGCACATCTTTGTCCACATCGCCGCGCAGGCTCAACTTGCGCAGGGCATCAATTTCATCGCGTAACCGGGCCGCCTTCTCAAACTGCAAAGCCGCGCTCGCCTCGTGCATCGCCTGTTCCAGCTCGGCCAGGAGCTTGTCCTTCTTCCCTTCCAGCATGAGTCGCAAGGCCCGGATCTGTTTGCGATACTCTTCCTTGGTCACGCGGAAGTTGCACGGGGCGGTGCACTGGTGAATGCTGTGCAGGATGCAGGGACGAAACCAGCGCCAGCGCGGATCGTCGGCCACGATGTCCAGGGAGCAGGATCGGAACTGGAAGATCCGTTGCAATACCTGGAGGGCCGCCCGCAGGCTCTTGGCGCTGGTAAACGGACCATAAAGCTTGACGCCACGGCGACGGGGACTGCGCGTGAATTCCACGCGCGGGAAATCTTCCCGCATGCGAATTTGCAGATAGGGGAATGATTTATCGTCCTTGAGGTCGATGTTGAAGCGGGGCTGGATATCTTTGATCAAGCGGGCTTCCAGCAAGAGGGCGTCCACCTCGCTCTCGGCGGCCAGGAACTCGATGTCCGCGATGAGCTTGACAAGCTCGGCGGTGCGGGCATCCTCGGCGGCAGCTTTGGTGAAGTAGTGGCCGGCGCGGTTGCGCAAATTCCGCGCCTTGCCGACGTAGATGACGCGGCCCTGATCATCCTTCATCAGATAGACGCCGGGCGTGGTCGGAAACTGCTTGACCTTTTCAGCCGGCGAGCAGGCCCCGGATTCGGCGGGCGGCATGGCGCTGGACATGGCACACCTGAAAGCACAACTCCTTCGTGCGGCCCCGGGTTCCGGACGGGGCTCCCTAGCTTCTTTATAGCAGAATGGGTTGACGAATCCGTGTCGTTGATCGGAACAGGCATGGCCCACCCATGGTCCCTGGCTTGCAATTCCGACCGCTTCGTTCAATAATCTAGCCAGTTCGCTGTACCACCCTCTCCGCATCCCTGGCAAGGATCTTCCATGCGATTGCTGCCTCCCATGAAAAAGAATTGGATGAACGGAATGGCCGCCTTGCTGCTTTTGGCAGCATGGACGACGCGCATCGCCCAAGGCCAAGCGCCTGGGGCACCCGGTCAACCCACTCTGCCCTCTCCCGCACCACAGGCCATCCCCAAGCCCGGACCCGAAACCGACCAGCCGTATGCTCCGCAAGCCATCTTGCCGGGCGGCAGCGTCGTGACCCTGTTTCCGCCCGGCTCCAAATACCTCAAGGCGGACAGAATTCGCGAAGCCGAGAAGTACAACCTGAGCAAGGACGTGCCGGGACGGATCAGCAGCATCGTCAACATCCACAATCCCTCTGTAGAGGTACACCTGGTGGACCGGAGCCTGAATACCGGATCGGCCGTCATCCTCGTGGCGGGGGGAGGCCACAACACCTTGAACGTCGGCACCGAAGCGGCCGACTTCGTGCCCTTTTTTTACAACTACGGCGTCAACACGGTGATCCTTCGTAACCGCCTTCGCAGAGATGGCTACAACCCGAAGACCGACGCCGTTTATGACGCCCAACAGGCCATTCGCATGGTCCGCGCCCACGCCCAGGACTGGCGCATCGATCCCCATCGAATCGGCATCATGGGGTTCTCGGCAGGGGCCGAATTGGCGGCCACGGCGGCCATTGCATATGACGGCTTTGACAAGGCGAATAACAATCCGAGCGATCCGTTGGCCGGGATCTCCTCGCGGCCGGATTTCGTCGGGCTGGTCTACCCTGGCCCAACGCCGTTCGCTCGTGGGGCCACGCCCACCATTCCGCGGACTACGCCGCCGTCGTTCCTTGTTTGTGCCGGCTCGGGCGACCAAAACCACGCGGTGTGGGCCGATGAATACTTCGCCGCCATGCTCAAAGCCCGCGTGCCGAATCTCGAAATGCACATTTACGCCAATGGCCACCACCCGGGCAGCGGCTCGACCGGCGGCTTGACCGACCGCAAGAACACGCCCTTTGGGACCTGGCACCTCCGTTTCATCGACTGGTTCCGCGACTTGGGCTTCCTGCAAAATCCCGGCATCGAAACGCGCGCGGCCGCGGACTCGGCTGCTTATGCCAAGAAAGCGGACGTAAAGGGCAAGCCCGGCTCCTAATTGACTGTGCGTGATCTTGCAGCAGTCTGGGTGGCACGCCCTTCGCGGACTCAGGACGTGTCACCCAAACCAGCGTTTGCTGCCGATTTGCGCACGCCAATTTCGAGACCGCCGGAAAGCGGTGAACCATCATCTTTTCATTGCCTTGCCCAGGAACTCCACCAATGCCTTCGTGGCCGGATCGTTGGGCAGGCCGAGGTCTGCGTTGAGCTTGTTGTGGTTGGATTCTCTGGCGCCAAAGAGCGTAACCGGAACGCCGGCGGCTTTCAGCGCGTTACCCAATCGCTGGGCTTGCGCGCTGGTGTCCGGATGGTCGGCGACGTACAAGATCAGGAACGGCGGAATCCCTTTATCCTTGGCCACATGCGTGACGGCGGAAAAATCACGATGCTTGGCTGGATCGTTGCCAAACTTCTCGCGGTGGCCAAACTTCGCCGGGGGCAATCCATGCACGCGCCACCGGGTCTCCGCGGTCTCGATGATGGCCGGCACATCGTAGGTATCCCCATCGACGGGGACGCAGCCTTTCGTGATGGCCAAGGACAAGCCCTCGGCCTTCAAATAGCGATCATCGATGCAAATCAACGCGGCAAGCTGCGCACCAGCAGAATGGCCCATGATGAACAGGCGATTCGGATCGCCTCCGTACTCGGCGATATGGTCGTGGACCCAGTGGATCGACTTGGCGATGTCGCGGAAAATGGTCGCCATGTCCACACTCGGCAAGAGTCGGTAATTGGTAGAGACAAACACGAACCCCCGGTCCATGAAGAATTCCGGCTTCTTCTGAACGCTGGATTTGTCGCCGGTTTGCCATCCGCCGCCGTGAATCCAGAAAACCACCGGCAGTTTATTTGCCCCACGCGGCGAATAAACATCGAGCACCTGGCGTTCGTGGCCCGGGTCAGCGTAGGGGATGTTGCGTTTGACCTCTTGGGCTTGTGCCGCAGAGAGGCCACTGACGAGGATGAGAACCGCAGAGAGATTATTCATGGGATTCGCCCCGATTCGAAAACGCAGCGGTCGCGGCCTCCTGAAATCCTCTTCGCACCTCCGACGCATCGGAATTCGGGAAATTCGCCCGCTGAACCATGAGAATGTAGATTCGCTTCGTTTTTGGATCGATCCATGCTTGAGTCCCGTAGGCTCCGCCATGGCCAAACGTGCCGGGGGAAAGCATCGCCGTGACGCCTTGGGGCTCGTGGACGACGCACCAGCCGAGGCCCCAGCCGTTGCCAGGGGTAAAGCCCGTTTTGAGGCCGGCGGTCTGGATCGACGTCATGAGCTGGACGGTCTCGGGCTTGAGATAGCGTTTGCCGTCTAGTTCCCCGCCCCGCAGCACCATTTGGCAAAAGCGTGCGTAATCGGCGGCCGTGGAAAAGAGTCCGCCGTTCGGCGCGGGGAATCGATCCCGGCTAGTCGGCGATCGGCCATTGAGGAATCCAATTTCGGTCGGTTCGAGCGTGCCTTTGTCGGTGCGCCGGTACGATTTGGCTAGCCGCGGCAACTGTTCCTCCGTCAGATAAAACGTGGTGTCTTTCATTCCCAAGGGATCGAATAGCCGTCGCTGGAGGAGTCGATCGAGCGGTTCCCCCGTGATCACTTCGGCGATGCGCCCACCGGTGTTGATTCCCGACTGGCAGTAGACCCATTTAGAGCCCGGCGTGAATGCGACCGGCTTGGCGAGATAGAGCGGAATGACGTCCGCCAAGGTCTTGCTGGCGCGGGCCTGGGCACCGGTAATTTCGCCCATGCCGGAAGTGTGCGTGAGCAGATGACGAATCGTCACGTGGGCAGGTTGCCCGTCGATCGCTTTGAGCCCTTTAAACTCCGGTAGGTACTTCTCAACCGGGTCGTCCACGGAAAGGAGCCCCTCGTCCTGGAGCATGAGCAGCAGCGTGGCGAGGACCGGCTTGCTCATGGATGCGATCCAGAAAATGGCATCCGTCCGCATCGGCTCGGGAGGTTTCAGCCCCGCGTTGCCCGTGGCGTCCAGGTGAAGGATCCGGTCCGGCGTCGCGACGAGGGTCACCGCACCGGCGACTTCCTTGGCAGCGAGGTACTGCCGCAGGCGATCGCTGATGGTCGAGACGGCGGGGGGCGCGCCTTCGTCTGCCTTTCGCTCGGTTTTGCCCTGCTGTGCCGCCAGAGTCTTGCGGAAAGTGTGTTCCTTTTGTGCGACGAACTCTTTGTAGCCTCCGGGATTTACGAAGGCATGGGCCTGTCCTTTTCGGAGCAGGTCATACCGTTCCACCATGCCGTAATAGCCGGCGTGGGCACCAAGAAACACATCGCAGGGGAGGCTCTTGAGGACGGCAAAGGTCTTGGCAAAATCGGCCGCGATTTCAGGGTAATCCCGGTTGTTGACCAGTTGAAAGCCGGGATTGACGTTCGGGCTGCCAACGACCACGACATCATACGTCTTGCCGCCGTCCTCGACGCGGAACGTCCACGTGGTGCAGCCGCGTGTGTGGCCGGGCGTTAAATGAGCCACCAATGTGACGCCGCCAAGTTTGACGCGGTCGCCATCCTCCAGAACGCGGTCCACCTTGCACGGCTCCCAGCGGCTGAGCGTGTACAAATATTGGCCCTTACCGCCGGAAGCAATGACGTGATCGTCGCCGCGCATGATCAAGACCTGAGCGCCCGTCTGCTTTTGCAGCAGCGCGAGACCAGCAACGTGGTCCGAGTGGGCGTGGCTGGCTAAAAGGATTTTGACATCGGTCATCTTGAATCCGAGCGACTCGACCGATTTCTGAATCAAGGGAACCGTACGTTCGAAACCGCTGTTAATGAGGATGTGCCCCTCGGAAGTGGTGATGAGATACGTCGCCAGATCCTTGGAACCGACGTAGTAAACATTGCCAACCACCTTGTGCGCCGGAAACGGCTCGAACCAATCGGCTAGGCCTTGTCCGACGGTGGCCGCGGTGAGCGCCAACGCTGCGAGATACATAGAGAGGATCTCCTGATACAAGCGGCCGATTGCGGGCCGCGTTTCCGAACCTAGCAATGTACCACTGCGCGTCACCGCCCGAGTTGCTGATCTCGTGCCGGGCGGAACTCTTCTCCGGGATTCCAGGTCGGCAGTCGGTCGGCGTTGGCCACGTCACGGGCCACATCGAGGGCGAACTGGGCGAGCACAACAAAGCCCGTGAAGTCCCATTCGGGTTTCAACTCGTCTTGTGGCGAGTGGTACACCTTGTCGTTGAACTCCTGCATCGCTTTGCGGGCAAAGTCCATCGGCTTGCCTTGGATTCTCATGCCGGCCGCGATCGAAAAGGCGGGAACCCCCGCCTGAGCCATCGAGAAATGGTCCGACCGGTAAAAGATGCCGAGGTGGGCGCGTTGGTCGGCCTCGATTTCGAGGTGGTCCTTCTTGGCGGCCGCCTGGACCACCGGCCAGACGGTTGTTCGGTCCGCTCCGGTTACAACCACGGATTCCGGCACGCCCAACGGCAAAATCATGTCGAAGTTCAGGTTAAGCGCTGTCTTGCTAAGCGGGACCACCGGATTGTGGGTGTAGTATTTGGAGCCGAGCAGTCCCTTCTCCTCCGCCGTGACAGCCAGGAATATCGCGGATCGCTTGGGTCGCGGTGA
>Ga0070734_10001215_pt1 | contig 39678 bp, 33 predicted proteins | sample Coa_R1_8_FD_66444 | JGI IMG/M metagenome (GOLD analysis project Ga0070734, IMG submission 66444) | Surface soil microbial communities from Centralia Pennsylvania, which are recovering from an underground coalmine fire - Coalmine... | ecosystem: Environmental > Terrestrial > Soil > Unclassified ...
AGACCCTTGACCGGCTGCCATCCGATCTCGGGTTCACCCGAGATCGGGAAATTGAAGATACGCACATCGGCAACAGCCGATGTGCGCCCGCGACAAAGAGCATCCAAGCGATCAAGGCCGTCAGTGATCGCGGGTTGGCTGCTTTTCACGTCCTGCCCCGCTCGAAATTCAAAAGAGTTTTCCACCGGGCCTGGCCCGACCTGCAGCGCATGAAACTTCTGCTACCCGGTGGCGCGGTCCTGCCGGGTCAGTTTCCTCCTAGCCATTATTTGGAAGCGCCGCAGGCACGGGCACGGCTCACCCAAGTGGGGCGGGCCGGCTTCGGAACTTAAAAATCTCCACATCGGCGACAGCCGATTTCGACAGGCGCGCCCTTTCTCAATCGGCCGGGCGACAGCGATCCGACTCTCTCAATCCGGGGCCTCTGCACGCAGCTTGAAGCGCTGAATCTTGCCGGTCGCGGTTTTCGGCAGGTCGCTGCGGAACTCGATCCAATGCGGGTACTTGTACGGCGCGAGCCGCTCCCGGCAATGCTCCTTGAGCGCCTGGGCTGTTTTGTCGCCGGCTGCGGCGGAAGGCTTCAAGACCACGAAAGCCTTGGGCTTGATCAGGCGATTTTCGTCGGGCCATGCCACCACGGCGGCTTCGAGCACGTCCGGATGCGTCAGCAGCGCGCCCTCGACCTCGAACGGCGCCACGTAGATGCCGCCGACCTTGAGCATGTCGTCGCGCCGTCCGCAATAGATGTAATAGCCGTCCTTATCCTCGATGTATTTGTCGCCGGAGCGCGTCCATTCGCCGAGGAACGTGGCGCGGGATTGCTCGCGGTTATTCCAGTACATCACAGCGCTGGTCGGCCCGCGCACCTGCAATTCGCCAAGCTCGCCGGGTTTGACGACCGCGCCGTCGTCGCCGACGAGCCGGATATCGTAGCCGGGCACCGGCTTGCCGGTGGTGCCGTAGCGTACGTCGCCGATGCTATTCGACAGGAAGATGTGGAGCATTTCGGTCGAACCGAGGCCATCCAGGATATCTACGCCGTAGCGCTCGCTCCATCGCCGTCCGACGTCGGCGGGCAGAGCCTCGCCAGCCGACACGCAGATCCGCAGCCTAAGTTCGTCGCGGGCCGGCGCAGCGGCGCTCGCAAGGAACGCCGCATAGAAGGTCGGGACGCCGAAGAACGCTGTGACCGCATGCTTGCGCAAGAGCTCCGCCACCGCGTCGGGCGTCGGCCGGCCCGGCATCAAGACCGTCGTGGCGCCGGCCGCCATCGGGAACGTCATGGCATTGCCGAGGCCGTAGGCGAAAAACAGCTTTGCCACCGAATGCACGAGATCGCTTTCGGTCAGACCAAGCATCGGTCCGCCATAAAGGTCCGCGGTGAGCCGCGGATTGGCGTGCACATGCACGGCGCCCTTGGGCTGACCGGTAGACCCGGAGGTGTAGAGCCAAAAGCACATGTCGTCGCATGTGGTGGGCGCCGTATAGTCCGGGCCGGATGCAGCTTCCAGCAGGTCTTCGAGCCGGCCGTGGCCATGGCCGTCGGCCCCCGACACGATTACGGCCCTGAGATGCGGGCATGTCTTGATGAGCGGGGCGAACCTCCCATACAGCTCTTCGGAAACGACCAGCAGCTTTGCCCGGCTGTCATCGAGCATGAACCGGTAGTCATTCTCGTGGAGCAGCGTATTCACCGGAATGGCGATGACGCCGGCCTTGATGGCGCCAAGGAACGCGGTCGGCCAATCGATGGTGTCGGTGAGGCACAGCAGAATGCGGTCTTCGGGCGCGATGCCGAGGTTGCGGAGCACATGGCCGAAGCGTAAAACGCGCTCCGCCAGCTCACCGTAAGTCCAGCTCCCGCGCGGATCGATGAACGCCGGCTTGCCGGCCCGCCCGGCATCGAGATTGCGGCGCAAAATGTCGTCGGCGAAATTGTAGACGCGCGGTATGGCAGCGGCCGGATTAGCAGCCGGGAACGCCGAGGTCTCACCCATGGTCCCCACCATTTTTCTGCCGGCGCATTCCGGTCATGGCGACCCATTTCTCCCGCGCCATGGCCGGGCTTGTCCTCGACAAGTGCGGGCATGGCGCTGAAGCTGAAGAAGTGGCTCGACCACGACGCAAGCGCGCCGTGCGGCCAGAGCATAAGCGGTCTGCATAATACCTCAACAGGAGCCGATGAGATGAAACCGAGTTTGCAGCCGGGAATTTCGCTGGTGCGCCGCATCCCGGTGGGAAAGGAGAAGACGATCTCCTTCATGGGCGAGGAGGGCCGCGTCTACGCGACGCCGTACCTGATCGGCGATATCGAGTACACCTGCCGCAACCTCATTCTGGAGCATGCCGATCCCGCCGAGGATTCGGTCGGCATGGAAGTGGCGATCAAGCATCTTGCCCCCACCTTGCCGGGCTCGACAGTGGAGATCACTGCCACCGTCACCGCCGTCGAAGGCCGCAAGGTGATCTTCGCGGTGACCGCCAGGGACGAGGTCGATACCATCAGCTCCGGCTCTCACGCCCGCTTCGTGGTCGACAAGGCCAAGACCGTCGAGCGCCTGAAGGCAAAGGCGGAAAAGCTCAAGACCCGCAGCCCGGGTTGAGCGCCGGCGAAACCCGGGGTCGGCGTTGCCTTTGGCACGGCGCCTCAGGATGGGCGGTCCCGGATTTCGCTTGCGCTCAATCCGGCTGCGCAAGCTGCCGCGCAATGATGGAGGGACGTCGTGTCCGACAAATCGCCGCCATTCATGTTTGAGCGCGAGGTCGAAACCATGCCGCGGGACAGTCTCGCGGCGCTCCAGCTCCGGCGGCTCAAAAGATCGCTCGCCTACGCCTACCAGAAAGTCCCGCACATCAGGCGCAAGTTCGAGGCGGCGGGCGTCGCCCCGGACACGCTGGGTTCGCTCGCCGACATCGCGCGCTTTCCGTTCACCGACAAGGCTGATCTGCGCGACGCCTATCCGTTCGGCCTGTTCGCGGTGCCGCGCGAACAGGTGCTGCGCCTTCACGCCTCGTCCGGCACCACCGGCCGGCCGACCGTCGTCGGCTACACCCGGGCCGATCTCGATCTGTGGTCGGACCTGATGGCCCGCACGCTCGCCTGCGCAGGCGCGCGGCCGGGCGACATCGTTCACAACGCCTATGGCTACGGCCTCTTCACCGGCGGGCTTGGCTTCCATTACGGCGCCGAACGCCTCGGCTGCACGGTCGTACCCGTCTCGGGCGGCGGCACCGAGCGGCAGGTGATGCTGATGCGCGATTTCGGCGCCGCCATCCTTTGCGCCACGCCGTCCTACGCGCTCAACATTGCGGACATTGCAGCCGGCATGGGCGTCGACATCGCTCAATTGTCGCTGCGCTACGGGGCATTCGGCGCCGAGCCGTGGAGCGAGCCGATGCGGCGCGATCTCGAAGCTCGCCTCGGCATCAAGGCGGTCGACATCTACGGCCTGTCGGAAATCCTCGGTCCCGGCGTCGCAGCCGAATGCCACGTCGCGCAAAACGGGCTGCACGGCTGGGAGGACCACTTTCTGTTCGAGATTGTCGATCCCGAAACCCTCAAGCCCTTGCCCATGGGGAAAGCCGGGGAACTCGTCGTCACGACGCTCACCAAGGAAGCGCTGCCGATGGTGCGCTACCGCACGCGCGACATCACGCGCCTTTCCGACGAGCCCTGCGCCTGCGGGCGCACCCACGTGCGCCTCATGCGGGTGACCGGCCGCAACGACGACATGCTTATCATCCGCGGCGTCAACGTCTATCCGTCGCAAGTCGAGGCCGTGCTGGTCGGCTTCCCGGGCCTTGCGCCGCACTATCAGATCGTGCTCACCCGCGATGGGCCGCTTGACGCCATGACAATCGAGGCGGAACGCACCCGCGATGCGGCCGGCGATGCCGCCGCCTGCGCGCGGCTCGCTGCGGATGTGCAGCATCGCCTCAAGTCGATGATCGGAGTGAGCTGCACGGTCGTTGTCAAAGCGCCAGACGAAGTCCCGCGGTCGCAAGGCAAGGCGGTGCGGGTGAGGGATGAGCGCAAGAAGCCGTAAGAGCTGCAGCCAGGGTTGAGCGCAAGCAAAACCCGCGAACGGCGTCGCCGCATCGACAGTCCGATCCTGGATTTCGCCGCGCTCAATCCGGGCTGCAGCCCGATCGATCAGAACTTGTAGTTCAAAGCGGCGCGGAACTCGTCGAACTTCTCGCTCCGCGACCAGACGGTGGTCTGAATGCTGCCAGCAGTGCCGACCGTAGACAGCGAATTACTAACAGTGCCAAGGTCGATGTGCAGCCACTCGCCTCTGAGCGTCCAATTAGGGGCGATTATCGCTTCAACGCCAGCGCCGGCAACCCAGCCCGATTTAATATTGTCAGTGACGGACGACAGGAGCGATATGGCGGTGGAGAAGCCGCAGCCGGCGACCAAGCAACTTTGCGTCAAGGTCGTCTCGATATCTCCCCACGCGGCGCCGCCGGTGCCGTAGAACAAGAGCCAAGGGGTCGCCAGGAAGCCGAGGCGTGCCCGGGTCGTTATGAACCACTGCGCCTTGCTCGTGATCGTCTCGAACCCGAAACCGTTATCGAAGCAGGCAGCGCTGAGGACGTTTGTCTGGCGGCAGAAGGTGTAACCGGTGTCGGTGAAATCCCAGTCGGCTTCGAAGCCTAAAACGCCCCAAGGAGCGAATTGCCAATTATAGCCGCCCTGCGCGCCGCCAATAACGCGGGTATTCGTAAATGAATTTAGCTGCGGGTTGGCGTTGAAGGGCGGGCCTACCAAGCTATCGAGGAAATCCGACGTTCCCGAGGCGTGTTCCGTCACGCCGCCGATATTGCCTCCGATGTAGAAGCCAGTCCAGCTATAGACCGGCACAAGCGGAGGCGGCGGCGCCTTCACGGGCGCCTTTACAGGAATATCGGCCGCGACCGCGGGGCCGGCGAACAGCAGTGCGGCCCCAGCCAGATTTCGCAGGTACTTCATCAATGCCTCCCACCCCGTATGGAACAGAACCGCCGCCTCCACGGTCTCTCAGCAATAATGGATGATTCCCGATTTTGCTGTAGCCCGGCCGCCACAATCATGAAATTGAACGCGGCAACCACTAGCCATAATTATGACAATGTTCGAAAATTTGAACCTTATGTTTTCAAACATACAGTTTTTAATACAAGAGATAAATGGATCCGTCCGCATAAGCAGCAAAATTGCATTTAGGGCATAAATGAGATTATTATAGGATAGCCAAACCGGACCAAGCGCTTACCACCGCCCCTGCATGCGGAGGCTTTCGGCAAGGTCGCCGCGGAAAAGGTGCTGGCCGAGGTGCATCAACTTGCATTGCAGGTCGACATAGACCTTGCCGCCGATATCGCGCCAGCGGCGGCAAAACGCGTAGTCCTCGGAGAGATAGCGCCCAGAATCTGGATCAACCATGCAGTCAAAGAAGCGCCAGTAGAGGTGGGCCTGCGGGTGGTTGGGCGGGCCGTCCGGCACGTAGTTGAGCTCAGGGTATTTCTTCATCATCAGCCTGATGACATGCCGCTTGATCACCATGAACCCGGTCGGAGCTTCCGCAACCTCTACGAAGCCGTCGCCGTCCGCATAGGCGCTGACACGCTTCGCGCCGTGGCCGATCGGGTTGAAGGGATAATCCGTGTAGCGGTCCTCGAATTGCTTCCGCGTCGTCCCCGCCGGCAGGCCCTGCTCCGGCCAGTTGAACCGCTTTATCGGGTAGACGCCGGCAGCGACGTCACGGTCCGCCAGCAGCAGGCGAAACACGGAATCCGACTGGAATGCGATGTCGGAATCGATCCAGAATAAATGGGTGAAGGATTCATCCGACAAAAATTTTATCAGAATCACGTTGCGGCCGCGGGTGATCAGGCTCTCACTGTGAAGGTGGAGGATACAGGACAGCCCGACATGCTTGGAGTCGAGCGCCAGGCTGAACATGCTCGCAACGTAATTCATGCTGACCCCGGAGATGTAGCAGGGGGTCGCAAACATCACATTCATTGAGTTGAGCGCGCTGAACGGAAGCATGACGCCCCCTCCCCGTTCCTGGCCGGCTCTCCGGCCGCCTCGACTTTTTTCTGCCAACGGCGGGCTCTCGCAGCCCGGGTTAAGCGAAGCGAAACCCGGGGACGGCGTGGCCACTTGGCTGGGGGACCTAGGGTTTCGCTGCGCTCAATCCGGGCTGCCAGGCTGCCGGGCGACCACCGTTTCGCCTCGCCGCTCACCTGGGCGCGGTCTGGGCCTGCGCGGTGCTGCCTTTGGCGGGCGCACCCTTTGACGCCGTTGTGGGCGGCGAAGTATGCGCAGGCGGAGCGGTCTGCGCCTGCGGCGCTTTCTCATGCTCCTTGGGTGCGGGGGGCTCGGACGGCGGCGCCACTGGCGCCGCCTGGCCGAACGAGACCGAAACGCCGAACAGCCGCCACTGCCGGTCCACCGGCGCAAAGGCCATCTCGAAGTTGACCTGGGTCGGCACCGACGGGAAGAAGCCTGCGAGGTGCATCAGGCCGTTTGCCTCGATCTGAGGCAGCAGGCTGAGCTGCGGTTCGAGCACCAGCACGCCGGAAAGGTCGATATTGTCCTTGCGTTGGGCTGCAAAGATCTCGGCAAGCCGCGCGGCGGTGTTGGTCTGGAAGGCGGGCGCGCCAAGATCGCGCAACACCGTGTAGTTGCCGGTCTTGTTGGCCTGGTCGAGCGCAAGCAGAGTGGAGCGGATCAGAATCAGCACGCCGTTGCGGTCGATCTGGGCAGGCGTCGGCGCGTGAGTGGCTGCCGGTTTGGATTCCGATTTCGACGGTTGCGCCTGGACAGCAGATGCGGTCACGACCGTCAGCGCCGCAAGCATCAGGCAACGTAAGATCAACCAAGAACTCGTCATCGTCTTTTCCCCTCCATCTCGTAACCCGCATGGAGCGGAGCGAAATGCGGAAGCAACTCCCCGCCCCCGCCCCCCCTCCCCGCCGGGGGGCACCGGGGGGGAGGGGAGGAGTCCGAGGATCGTCACGTCACCATGCGAAGGTGGCGCCCGCCCGTCCGCCGACGCCGCCTTGCGCGAAGCCGGCCCCGAATGCGCCGTTGAGCACCCAGTTGTCGTTCACGCGCCACTGGGCCAGGACGCCGGCCGCATTCTGGCCCTCGAAGGTGCCCCAGTTCACTGTGATCGCGAACCGTTTGTCCCACGGCAACGGCTGACCGCCCATGGCGATGGCAATCGCCGTGCCCTCGAAGGCGCGCAGCACGTCATGCTGCAGGGTCGCAACATTGGCGTTGAGGGTCGCGATCGTCGCCGGGCCGAAATTCGAAACCGCGAGATTGCCGGCGGCGTCGGAGGTCACGAAGGTCGTCGGCCCCGTCTGCCGCGCGAGACTCGTCGCCGACGCGATGCCGGGCGCCGTATAGGTGGTGGACGCGGTGCCGAACACCATCTGGTTGGTGAGCGTGGCCACCGCGCCGGCGCCGATCGCGGTTGCGCCGCTCACGCCCGGCGTGTTGACTGTCGCGTTGGTGCCGAACGCCGCGTTGTTGCTGCCGGGGGCGCCGAGCGCTCTCGCGCCGTCTCCGAAAGCGGCGCCGCCGCCTGAAGCCGCTGCCCCCGCGCCCACCGCGACCGAACCAGAGGCCGACGCGTTCAGACCGATGGCGACGGTGCCGGGCCCCGTCGACGTCGAGCCGGTGCCGATCGCGATCGAATCGGTGTTGGTTGCCCTCGCTGCATCGCCGACCGCGATAGATCGGGCGCCCGAGGCCAAATTGTTAAAGCCGATGGCGGTCGAAAAAGTGCCGCTCGCAGTCGTAATATTGCCGAGCGCCACGGCAGCGGTGCCGGTCGCGGTCGCCGCCGGACCAACGGCCGTGGCATTGATGCCCGTCGAATTGGCGAAAGCGCCGAGCGCGACGCCGCCGCCGGTCGAGCTCGCAAGCCCGCCGATCGCTATGTCGTTGACGTTTGCCGCGGTGGATTGGAATCCGACCGCCACCGAGTTGATGCCGGTCGCGCGCGCCTGCGACCCAAAGGCGGTCGCTTGGACGGCGCCACCACCGCCGGCAAGAGAGCTCGCGCCAACTGCGGTGTTGTCGTTGCCCAAAGCCTGGGCCTGGAGTGCGGGCGAACCATTTACGCCAAGCCCGCCGATCGCGACGGTGCCGCCGCCGATCGCCTGCGCCCCGAAGCCGGCGGCGACCGCGCCGCTGAGCGGGGCCGCGCTGCTGTCCGCCGTCGCGCCGAAGCCGAAGGCTGAGTCTGTCGTCCCCAACGCTCTTGAGCCAAAACCCACCGCAGTTGTGACGAAGGCGGCGGCATTTGAGTTGGTGCCGACCGCGACAGCGGCTCCTCCCAGCGCCGAGCTTGAAGTGCCGACCGCCGTGCTGTCGCCATTGGCGGTGGCGCTGGAGCCGATGGCCGTGTTGCCGGGGGTGCCATCGACGGTTGGGCCCGCCACCGCGCCGGTCCCGCAGGCTGTGTTGACGGCAAGTCCACTGTCAGTCCCGGCGGGGTTAGGCCCGGCGCCGCCGTTCGAGCAGATGACTGCATATGCGGGTGTCGACGTTCCGGCCGAACCGATGCCGAATGCAATTGCTACCAACGCACAGCTGGCCAAGAGTCTCGAGTGGGGCTCTCTAAAAGCCACGGATCGCGAAACCGGCATCGCCGCTGCAGGCGCTGAGTGCGCTCGCGTATTCCGCCGCACCAATGCGTCATCGAACCTAAGCATCATTGTCTCCTTTCGCCCCCGGCCCGATGACCGGCGTGCTTTGAGTCTCTGACGCCCCTCGAAATTCCCTGCGGACCCGGAATGCGACCGCAAAAGATGCCGCTCGCCGGACCGCGGGCCCGCCGGATTCTCGGCCGTTAATCAATGTCAATTTTGGAATCGCGTTACGTTACGCCGCGAGGATCCGCGGCCACCTTGTGGCAGCGCGATGGCCCGAGTAAATCCGCAGCGAGTCGGCAAACAAACGCAACAATTGGATTTCCCTCGACTGTGGCAAATCTGCATCGTGAAGGTGGATAACCTGCCACGCTCACGTCATTTACGTGTTCCCGCACGGGTACGACGCAGGGGCAACGCTGGGAATTGCCGAACAATCTCACCGCGTACGACGCGATCTATGTCGCGCTTGCGGAAGCGCTCGAAGCCTCGCTGCTCACGCGCGACCGGCATCTCGCTGCCGCCGCGGGACATCGCGCAAAGATCGAGCTGGCGTGAAGATCCTGAAGGGAATCCGCTTAACTGTGACTCCCAACACAGACAGGGCGGCCGCCAGCCGGCATGTTGTTGGGCCGGCTGACCGTGCAGCGCGCACACGCCGCCGCGCACGGCATATGCCGCCGACATTCGATCCGGAGCGATGATGATGCCCAAGACCGTAACGCGGATTGCCGTCCTCTGCCAGATCATGCTGGCCCTGGGCGGCGCAACCGCAGCGCATGCGCAGGCCCAGGGGCCATGCCAGCAGATCGCAGCGGCCTGCCGGCAGGCGGGCTTCGTCCAGGGCGGCGCGCGCACCGGCGAGGGCATCGGGGTCGATTGCATCAGGCCGATCATGACCGGGACACCGCAGCCGCGCCGCGCAAGCAAGCCGCTGCCGCAGGTCGACCCCCAAATCGTCGCCGCCTGCAAGGCGAGGAACCCCGGTTTCGGACAAGGCGGCCGAGGGCGGCGGGTGCCAGACGGAGGCGCGCCGCCGAATCCCCCTCCGCCTGCCGCGGACGGACCTGGCCCCCTCCCCGTCCCTCCCACGCAAGCGGGGGAGGGTAAAGCAATCCACCCTCCGCCGCTTGCGCGGGAGGGGAGCGAGGACGCACCTGCGCTGCCGGCAGGCGCCAGGCGTCCCAACATCGTCTTCGTCCTGACGGACGACCTTGCGACCAACCTCATTCAGTACATGCCCAATGTGGGCAGGATGCAGCGGGACGGCGTGACCTTCGCGAATTATTTCGTGACCGATTCGCTGTGCTGCCCGTCGCGTTCGTCGATCTTCACCGGACGCTATCCGCACAACACCGGCATCTACCGCAATGTCGGGGCCGACGGCGGATACCAGGCGTTTGTCAGTCGCGGCCACGAGCGCGCGACCTTCGCGACCGCGCTGGCAGCCGCCGGCTATCGCACCGCGATGCTCGGCAAATATCTCAACGGCTATCAGCCGCGGCGCGATCCGCAAGCGCCGGGTTGGAACCTGTGGGACGTTGCGGGCAACGGCTATCGGGGCTTCGACTACGACCTCAATCACAACGGCAGGATCGAGCACTACGCGAACCGGCCCGAGGACTACATGACCGACGTTCTCTCCGCCGCGGCCGTGAATTTCATCAGGCGGCAGACGCCTGACACGCCGTTCATGATCGAGATTGCGACGTTCGCGCCCCATGCGCCGTACACGCCGGCGCCGCGCGACGCCGATGCGTTCCCGGGCCTGCGCGCCCCGCGTACGCCAGCCTTCAATGCGGCGCCTGACGCCGCGGCAAAGTGGCTCGCGGGGCGTCCGCCGCTGTCGGAAATCGACGCAGCGATGATCGACAATGATTTCCGCAAGCGCGCCCAGTCGGTGCTGGCGGTAGACGCCATGATCGGCGAGCTGCAGAAGGCGGTCGCGGCGATCGGCGCCGTCGACAACACCTATTTCGTGTTCTCATCCGACAACGGCTATCACATGGGCGAGTACCGCCTGATGCCGGGGAAGATGGCCGCCTACGACACCGACATCCACGTGCCGCTCGTCGTCACCGGGCCCGGCGTGCCGCCAGGACTCACGGTGGACGAGATCGTCCAGAATATCGACCTGTGCCCGACCTTCACGGAGCTTGGCTTCGCGCCGACGCCTGCGAACGTCGATGGCCGCAGCCTTGCGCCGTTCCTGCGCGGCGAGAAGGTCGAAGGCTGGCGGACCGTCGCCCTGGTGGAGCACCGCGGCCCGATCCGCGATCTCGCCGACCCCGACCTGCCCGACCTGCGTTACGCCCCGAGGCTCGCCGAGGCGGTGCGGCGCGCGGGCAACCCGACGACCTACGGGGCGATCCGCACGGCAACCTCGCTCTATGTGGAATACGCCGATGGCGAGAAGGAGTACCACGACCTCATGGCCGATCCGGATGAGCTGCGCAACACCTATGCGTCGCTGCCGGACGACCGCAAGGCGGCGCTGCACGCAACGCTCGACGCCGTGCAAAGCTGCCGCGGCGCCGCGAGCTGCCAGGCCGCCGAGCACGTGGAACGGACGGCCCGGCGGAATTGATTTCGTCGCAGTTGGCAGAGTGGCAAAGACTTTAGACTGTAGCCCGGGTTGAGCGTCAGCGAAAGCCGGACACGGCGTTGCCGGAGGGATAGGGTGGCCCCGGGTTTCGCTGCGCTCAACCCGGGCTACAAGTTGCCGTCCATTATCGTGGCTCACAGCCCGAACACATACAGCATCGTCACGTTGCGCAGGTCCTTCAGCTCGGGCGTGTTGATCAGCCGGGCGCGCGACGAGATGCTCGCGCCCGTGGCGATCGCCACAAATTGCCTGCCGTTCGCCTCGAACGTCATCGGCGGCGTGGTGATCCCGGCGCCGACATTGAACTTCCACAGCTCGTCGAGCGTGGTGTCGTCGAACGCCGCGACCGTGCCGTCCAGCAGTGCGGCGAACACGAGCCCGCCGCCGGTTGCGAGCGCGCCCGCATAGTTCGGGTAGCGCAGATGGACGTTCTTCCTGATCTCGCCCGTTACCGGGTCCATGGCTGTGAGGTCGCTCTCATAGCGTTCGGCCGTCTTGAACGCGCCGCCGTTCCAGCCTCTCTCCTTGCTGTGTCTGGTCGTGTCGAGCGAGATGTCCTCGCAATTGGACAGGGACGGGATGTACACGAGCCTGGTGCGCGGGCTGTAGGCCGAAGGCCAGTAGTTGTTGCCGCCCGCATGGCCCGGGCAAGCCTTCTTCGGCTGGTCCGAGGTTTGATTGGCGATGCCCGAATAGGTCTGGATGTCCTTGGTCGGGTCGTAGTCGAGGGGCTTGCCGGTCTTCTGGTCGATGCCCCTGGTCCAGTTGATATTGGACATGTAGGGCTTGGCGCTGACCATCTGACCGTTGGCCCGCTCCATGGTGTAGAGGAAGCCGTTGCGAGCCGAATGCGTGATGAGCTTGCGCGGCTGTCCTGCCACCTGGCCGTCAATCAGGATATGCGTCCCGACCTCGTCGTAGTCCCACATATCGCCCGGCGTGTACTGGAAATACCAGTTCATCTTGCCGGTATCGGGATCGTATGAGATCGCGCTGTTGGTATAGAGATTATCGCCCGGACGGTAGGTCGGATCGAACATCGGCACCGGATTGCCGGTGCCCCAGATGGTCTGGTGCGTTTCCGGATCGTAGGTGCCGGTGACCCAGACAGCGCCGCCGCCGGTGCGCCAGGCGTTGTTCTTGTCCTTCCAGGTCTCGCTGCCGGGCTCGCCGGGCGCCGGGACCGTATAGCTGCGCCACAACAGCTTCCCGCTCGCAGCGTCCAGCCCCGCGATCCAGTCGCGCACGCCATTGTCGCCGCCAGCGGCGCCGACGATGATCTTGTCGCGGATCGGCAGCGGCGCTGACGTCATGTTGACTTCAGGCGTATCCGGGAAGCCGGTTTCCCACACGATGCGGCCGGTATCCTTGTTGGTGGCGATGATCCGCGGCGGCGCGTTGGCGGCGGTGATGACGAGATTGCCCCACAGAGCGGCGCCGCGGTTGCGGTCCTGCTTCTCCTGACCCGGGTCCATCCGCCAGACGATGCGGCCTGCGTCGCCCGAGCGGCCGTCGATCTTGTAAAGCACGCCGGCGGAGTCGGTGAGGTAGAGGAAGCCGTCCTCGGCGAGCGGCGTCGACATCATGTATTCGTTCGCCGCGACGCCGCCGAGCGCAACCGTGTAGGCGACCTTCAATCCCTTGACGGTGTCGCGATTGATGCGCGCGAGCGGCGAGAAGCGCTGGCCGTCATAGGTGCGATGGTTCATGAGCCAGTTCTGCGGCTCCTTGTCGGCATTGACGAGCCGCTCCGGCGTCACGTCGGCGGCAACCGCGGGCGTCGCCAGCATGGTTGCGGCGAGCAGGGCATCGCGCAGCGAAGATTTGCAGCTTGTCATGAGGTCCTCCCGGTCTTGCGAATTCGGCGTGATCCGTAGCCCGCACGAAGCGCCGGCTTGCCGGCGCGCAACGCGGGCCGGGCTTCGTCCGCGGCAACGCTTTTCCCGGATTTCGCTTCGCTCCATCCGGGCTACGCGGCTTCGTGGACGGGCGCTCTTCGGCAAGCCCAGCGCAAAGCGCGCCCGCCCTGCATCAACCTCACAGCCCAAATACGTAGAGCACCAGTGCGTTGCGCTGCTCTTTGAGTTCCGGCGTGTTGACGAGCCGCCCCTTCGCAACCGGGCTCGGCCCTGACACGATCGCAACATACTGCTTGCCGTTGACTTCGAACGTCATAGGCGGCGCGGAAAAGCCGGAGCCGACGTTGATCTTCCACAGCTCATCGAGCGTGGTGTCGTCGTAGGCGGCGACGGTGCCGTCGAGCAGCGCCAGGAACACGAGGCCGCCGCCGGTCGCCAGCGTGCCGGAATAGTTCGGATAGCGCAGATGCACGCTCTTCTTGACTTCGCCGGTCAGCGGATCGGCGGCCGTGAGGTCGCTCTCCCAGCGCTCGGCGGTCTGGCTGAGCCCGCCGTTCCAGCCGCGCTGCGCGTTGTGCTTCTCGCGGTCGATCGTGACGGTGACGCAGTTCGACAAGGCCGGGATGTAGAGCAGCTTCGTCTTCGGGCTGTAGGATGACGGCCAGTAGTTGTTGCCGCCGGCCTGGGACGGACATACCCGCTTGAGCGGCTCGCCGGGAACGAGGTTGCCGACGCCCGCATAGGTCTGAATGTCCTTGGCAGGGTCGTAATCGAGCGGCTTGCCGGTCTTCTGGTCGATGCCTTTGGTCCAGTTGACCTGCATGTACGGCTTCGCCAGCACCGGCTGCCCATTGCTGCGCTCGTAAGTGTAAAGGAAGCCGTTGCGCGCCGAGTGGGTGATGAGCTTGCGCGGCTCACCCGCAATGGTGCCGTCGATCAGGATGTGGGTGCCGACCTCGTCGTAGTCCCACATGTCGCCCGGCGTGAACTGGAAGTACCAGTTCATCTTGCCGGTGTCGGGATCATACGAGATGGCGCTATTGGTGTAGAGGTTGTCGCCGGGCCGGTAGAACGGGTCGAACATCGGCACCGGATTGCCGGTGCCCCAGATCGTCTGATTGGTGGCGGGGTCGTAGGTGCCCGTCACCCACACAGCGCCGCCGCCGGTTTGCCACGCGTTGGTGTTGCCCTTCCACGTTTCGCTGCCGGGCTCGCCGGGCGCCGGAACCGTGAACTTGCGCCACACCAGCTTGCCGGTGGCCGCATCGAGCGCGCCGATCCAGTCGCGCACCCCCTGGTCGCCATTGGCCGCCCCGATCATGATCTTGTCCTTGATCGCAAGCGCGGCCGACGTGAATGTCACATCCGGCGTGTCAGGGAATGAGGTTTCCCATACTACCTGGCCGTTTTCCTTGTTGGTGGCGATGATCCGCGGCGGCGAGATGCCGGCGCCGGTGATCACCAGATTGCCCCACAGCGCGGCGCCGCGGTTGCGAAGCTGGCGCTGCTGCTTCGGGTCCATCCGCCACACGATGCGGCCAACGTCGCCGGAGGTGCCGTCGATCTTGTAGAGCACGCCCCACGAGTCCGTCACGTAAAGGAAGCCGTCCTCGGCGAGCGGCGTCGCGTTCGTGAACTCGTTGCCGGCGCCGCCCCCTAGCGGGACCGCGTAGGCAAGCTTGAGGTTCTTCACATTGTCGCGGTTGATGCGGGCGAGCGGCGAAAACCGCTGGCCGTCATAGGTGCGGTGATTCATCAGCCAGTTCTGCGGCTCCTTGTCGGCATTGAGGAGCCGCTCCGGCGTCACATCGGCGGCGAGGGCCGGCGACGCCAGCATGGTTGCGGCGAGCATGGCGTTGCGCAGCGAAGATTTGTGTATTCGCATAGGGTCCTCCTGATTGCTGATTCTCTCCCTGCGGTTTCATGCCCCGCTTCAAGCGGGGCATCCAGCAACCCGCAGCTTGGCGATTAAAACCGAATGCCGGGATTGCTGGATCGCCCGGTCAAGCCGCATAGGCGCTAACTTAGCGCGTTTCGGTCTTCGGGAAGATGCAGGACCGCATTGATCGCTTGCAGAGCAAGCAGCCTGGGCGGCAACGGCTGTCAAGGGGTAAACCCGCTCCGCGGCGCGAAGCGCCCTTGACAGCCGTTGCAGCCCAGGCTTTCCGGCATCCAACCGATCAATGCGGTCCTGCATCTTCAGGCGATGGAATCTCTGGGTCAGCGCCCGCGTTAAGTCAGCGCCAATGGGGTCAAGCCGGGCGATGACACGTCAGTGGCTTCCCGGGGTGGGCAGTCTTCGACGAGCTCAGAGCGAAGCGTGCCACCCTCCGCTTTCCGGCGATTGCGTGGGTGGCAGGCACGGCGCTCCTGAGGTTGTCGACGGGGCGCCTTTGCCCGCCCTGCTCGACGTTTCGGTTCAAAGCGCAAAGACATACAGCACCGTCGCGTTGCGGATTTCCTTCAGCTCCGGCGTGTTGACGAGCTTCGCCCGCGCCGGCGTGCTCAGGCCCGAGGCGATGGCGAGGTATTGCTTGCCGTTGACCTCAAATGTCATCGGCGGCGCGCAGAAGCCGGTGCCGACATTGACCTTCCACAATTCGTCGAGCGTGGTGTCGTCGTAAGCCGCGATTGTCCCATCCAAGAGCCCGAGAAAGACGAGCCCGCCGGCGGTCGCAAGCGTGCCCGAATAATTCGGGTAGCGCAGATGCACGCTCTTCTTCACTTCGCCGGTCAGCGGATCGATGGCGGTGAGATTGCTCTCGAAGCGCTCATCGGTCTGGCTCAGGCCGCCGTTCCAGCCGCGTTGCGCATTGTGCTTCTCGCGGTCGATGGAGATGTTCACACAGGCCGTCAGCGCCGGAATGTACATGAGCTTGGTGAGCGGGCTGTAAGAAGACGGCCAGTAGTTGTTGCCGCCCGCCTGGGAGGGGCAGACCTTCTTGAGGGGAGCGCCCGGCGTGAGATTGCCGACGCCCGCATAGGTCTGGATGTCCTTGGCGGGATCGTAATCGAGCGGCTTGCCGGTCTTCTGATCGATGCCTTTGGTCCAGTTGACCTCCATGTAGGGCTTCGCCAGCACGGTCTGGCCGTTGAAACGGTCCATCGTGTAGAGGAAGCCGTTGCGGGCCGAATGGGTGACGAGCTTGCGCGATTGCCCGGCAACCTGGCCGTCGATCAGGATGTGAGTCCCGACCTCGTCGTAATCCCACATGTCGCCCGGCGTGTACTGGAAGTACCAGTTCATCGCGCCGGTGTCGGGATTCCAGGAGATTGCGCTGTTGGTGTAGAGATTATCGCCCGGCCGGTAGAAGGGATCGAACATCGGGACCGGATTGCCGGTGCCCCAGATGGTCTGGTTGGTGTCCGGGTCGTATGTTCCCGTGACCCACATGGCGGCGCCGCCGGTCTGCCAGGCATTGGTGTTGCCCTTCCACGTCTCGCTGCCCGGTTCGCCGGGCGCCGGAATGACGTATTTGCGCCACAGCACCTTGCCGCTCGCGGCGTCAAGCCCGGCGATCCAGTCGCGCACGCCGCGGTCGCCGCCGGCGGCGCCGACGATGATCTTATCCTTGATGGCGAGCGGGGCGCTGGTCAGGCGCGTTTCCGACTGGTCGAAGACCATGTTGGTCTCCCACACCGCCTTGCCGCTGGTCTTGTCGGTCGCGATGATGCGCGCCGGGGAGTTGGCGGCGCTGATGACGAGGTTGCCCCACAGGGCGGCGCCGCGGTTGGTCACCTGCTGCTCCTGCTTGGGCTCCATGCGCCAGACGATGCGGCCGACATCGCCCGAGGTGACGTCGATTTTGTAAAGCACGCCCCAGCCGTCGGTGATGTAGAGAAAGCCGTCTTCTACGAGGGGCGTCGCGTGGATGACTTCCATGCCGCCGGAGCCGCCGAGCGGCACCGCATAGGCAAGCCGCAGGTTCTTGACGTTGCTCTTGTTGATGCGCGCGAGCGGTGAAAACCGCTGGCCGTCATAGCTGCGGTGGTTCATCAGCCAGTTCTGCGGCTCCTTGTCGGGATTGAGGAGCCGTTGCGGCGTGACCTCGGCGGCCAGCGCCGGGGCTGCGGCGGCGAGGATGCTGCCCGCCAGCAGTACGATGCGGATCGAACCGTTGCGTTGTGCCATGAATCCCTCCCTGTGCGTCCCCCTCTCTCCCGTCCCGCGCGCGAGGGAGGGGAGGGAGAGGCACGGCGGCTTTGCGCCTAATCTACATCACGCCGTAGAGTCGGCAAAGGCGCGGTGGCATGGCGGCCGCAAGCTTCTTCAAGCGCGTTCGCCAATGCCCCCCGTGCACCGACCCGGAGGAACCATAGCCCGGGTTGAGCGCAGCGAAACCCGGGATCGGCATCGCCGCACGGATCGGCCGATCCCTGGGTTTCGCTGGAGCTCAACCCAGGCTACCCGGCTGCGCCTCCCCTCGCAGGCGCTTCGCGGCGTCGAGCGCCGAAATCACGATGTTCTGGTAGCCGGTGCAGCGGCACAGGTTGCCCGAAATGGCGATGCGAACTTCCTGCTCGGTCGGATTCGGGTTGTCGCGCAGGAATTCCAGGAGCGTGGTCAGCATGCCGGGCGTGCAGAAACCGCATTGCAGGCCGTGGTTCTCGTGAAACGCCTGCTGCAGCGGATGCAGCTTGTCGGGGCTTGGCGCAATGCCCTCGACGGTGAGGAAATCATGGCCGTCCGCCTGCACGGCGAGCATCAGGCACGAGCGCAGCGAGCGGCCGTCCATCAGGATCGTGCAGGCGCCGCATACGCCGTGCTCGCAGCCGAGATGGGTGCCGGTGAGGCCGAGCTGATGACGGATGAAATCCGCAAGCGTGACGCGGACCTCGACTTCTTCCTCATAGCGCTTGCCGTTCACCGTCAGCGCGATCCTGCGGGTCTGACCCATGCCGAGTTCCTATGCTTTGCCGGTGGCGCGGGCGTAGGCCCTTTCCAGCGCCCGCCGCGACATCACGGTGGCAAGATGCTGCCGATACCAGGCGGGCGCGTGGACATCATCGAGCGCCTCGAAACGGCGGCAGCTCTCGCAGGCCTGGCGCAGGAATTCGACGTCCGGCGCCTGGCCGATCAGCGCGGCTTCCAGTTCGCTCGCCCGCACCGGGCCGGCGCCCATCCCGCCCAGCGTAACGGCCGCCCGCGTGATCTTGCCATCGCCATCGACCTGCAACATCGTTGCCGCCGACACGATGGCGAAGTCGCCGTGCCGGCGCGCAAATTCCATGAATGCATAGCCGTGACCCGCGGGCCATGCAGTGAATTTGATTGCGGTCAGCACTTCGTTCGGCTCGACCGCCGACGTGAGATAGCCGACCGGAAAGTCCTTGAAGGCGATCTCGCGCTCGCCCGTCGGCCCCGCCACAACCACGACGGCATCAAGCGTCATGGCGCAGGAGACAAGCTCGGCGGACGGATCGAGATGGCACAGCGAGCCCCCGATGGTGCCGCGATTGCGGGTCTGGCGGTGGCCGATGTTCCCGATCGCCTCGTGCATCAGGGGAAATCGCTTCGCTACCAGCTCGGAGAATTCGAGATCGCGCTGGCGCGTCATGGCGCCGACTTCCATGCCTTCCGGAGTCTCGCGGATGTAGGAGAGCCCCTCGACCCGGTTGAGATCGATGATGTGGTCCGGCTGCACGTAGCGGAAATTCAGCATCGGCATCAGCGACTGGCCGCCCGCCAGCAGCTTGGCGTTGTCGAGCGTCGACAACAGGCCGACGACTTCGTCGACCGTCTTTGGATCATGATAATTAAAGGGAGGCGGCTTCATGGGACGATGTTCGCGATTGTGATGGTAGAGCATTTTCGCTGGCGGGTGAAGCCAGCTCGCCGGTCATGCCCCATCGAGCCGCGCGATGGCCCGTGCGAGATTGCGCCGCGCCGCGTCCTCGTGGCTCGCCTGGAACCGGGCGGTGGCGTAGATCGCAGGCCGCGCCAGAAATTGCGCGAGGACGGCGTGGCGCCCGAATTTCCACTGCGGCTCGGGCACCCAGGCATATTCGCGCCTCACCGCTGCCTCATAGGCAGCGAAGTCGTCGGCCGGGCTGCCGAGGATAGCCAGATCCATGTCGAGGAAGAGCGCGCAATCGCGTTTTGCGGCCGAGTCGACAAGATCTGGCAGCGCGTGGCCGGCCGTCGCCCGGATCATGGCGGCGATGCGCGCGATGCGATCCTCGTCCGTCACGCCGGCGAGCCGCGCCGCCGCAAGTTCGGCGCTTCGCTCCTCGTTGTCGCTGCGCCGTGTATCGTAGATCGCGTCGTGGAACCAGATCGCGGCTTCGACTGCTTCGCGGTCCGCAATCATGTCGGCGCAAGCATCTGCGAGGCGGAGCAGCGCCTCGATGTGGCGAAGGTCATGGTAATGGCGGTCAGGCGCGGTATAGGCGGAGATGAGTTCGACGCGCACCGGCTTGGAGATCAGCGCCATGGCACGGGGAGAATAGCGCATTTGTCGAGGAAGTCACGACGGCCAGCGGACCGGCTCCCCACCCTTCGAGCCGGGAGCCCGCCCGCCCTCCACACCGCGGATCATGCCCGCTATCCGGCCCGCCTCCGGCGCGCTATGACCAGACTGTCATGGCACGCGCGATTCGCATTCTCGGCATCGATCCCGGGCTTCGCCGCACCGGCTGGGGCGTGATCGAGGCCGACGGCAATCGGCTGATCTACGTTGGCTGCGGCTCGGCCTGCACCGACGATGCGACGGCGCTTGCCGAGCGGCTGGTTCAGCTCCACGACGCGCTTGTGCGGGTCGTCGATGAATTCCGGCCCGACGAAGCCGCCGTCGAGGCGACGTTCGTCAACAAGGACGCCGCCGCCACCCTCAAGCTTGGCCAGGCGCGCGGCATCGCCATGGTGGTGCCGGCGAAGGCCGGCGTCATCATCGCCGAATACGCCCCGAACCTCGTCAAGAAGACCATTGTCGGGGTCGGCCACTGCCACAAGTCGCAGATCCGAATGATGCTGGGCGTGCTGCTGCCCAAGGCCGATCCCGGCTCGCACGACGCCGCCGACGCGCTTGCGGTCGCCATTACCCACGCGCACCACCGCCAGAGCGCGGCGTTGAGGGGAGCGGCGAGATGATGGGTATCGGCAATGAGCGGCGAGGCGCGCGCTACTCCCTCCCCCCAATCGAAATCGGCTGTTGCCAATTTCGATCGCCTTATTCAGTGGCCGAAACCCGCGTATACGCGGGTTCGGCTGGGGGAGGAATGGGATGGGGGGTCGTGCCGTGGGGCACGGTCTCGCCTCATTCCTCCACCCCCGCCCCATTCCCCTCCCCACAAGGGGGATGGGCGAAGGAGCGAGGCCGCCGCCCATGATCGGCAAGCTCACCGGCATGGTCGACAGCGTCGGCGAGGACTTCGTGGTCCTCGACGTCCATGGCGTCGGCTATCTTGTCTATTGCTCGGCTCGCACCTTGCAGGAGCTGCCGGCGGCCGGCAAAGCGGTGGCGCTGGCGATCGAGACCCATGTGCGCGAGGACCAGATCCGCCTGTTCGGATTCCTGTCCGCCGCCGAGCGGGAATGGTTCCGGCTGCTGCAGACCGTGCAGGGCGTGGGCGCCAAGGTCGCGCTGGCGATTCTCTCGACGCTGCGGCCCTCAGACCTCGCCACCGCCATTGCGATGCGCGACAAGGCGGCCATCACGCGCGCGCCCGGCGTCGGCCCGAAGGTTGCCGAACGGATCGTCACCGAGCTGAAGGACAGGATGCCGGCGCTCGCGGCTGTCGATCCGGCGGCGGTGAGGCTCGCGGGCGCCATCGAGGACAAGCGCGCCGCAGGTCCCGTCACGGATGCAGTGTCGGCGCTGGTCAATCTTGGCTACGGGGAGCCGCAGGCCATGGCGGCCGTCGCAGCGGCCGTTCGCAGCGCCGGTGACGGCGCCGATACGGCGCGGCTGATCCGGCTCGGATTAAAAGAACTTGCCAAGGAGCTGACCAGGTGAGCGCACCGGACCGCCGCCTCGTTGCTGCGGAGCGCCGCGACGAGGATGTCGTCGAAGTCTCGCTCCGCCCGCAGCGGCTCGGCGAGTTCATCGGTCAGGAACAGGCGCGGAGAAATCTCGGCATCTTCATCGAGGCTGCGCGTGCGCGCGGCGAGGCGCTCGATCACGTGCTGCTGGTCGGCCCGCCCGGCCTCGGCAAGACCACGCTCGCCCAGATCGTGGCGCGCGAACTCGGGGTCAATTTCCGCGCCACGTCCGGCCCGGTGATCGCCAAGGCGGGCGACCTCGCGGCGCTGCTCACCAACGTGGAACAACGCGACGTGCTGTTCATTGACGAGATCCACCGCCTCAATCCGGCGGTGGAAGAAATCCTCTATCCGGCCATGGAGGATTTCCAGCTTGATCTCATCATCGGCCAGGGGCCGGCAGCCCGCTCGGTCAAGATCGATCTTGCAAAGTTTACGCTCGTCGGCGCCACCACGCGGGCGGGCCTCCTCACCAACCCGCTGCGGGACCGCTTCGGCATTCCCATCCGGCTCAATTTCTATACCGAGGCCGAGCTTGAGCGGATCGTCAATCGCGGCGCCCGCGTGCTCGGCATCGGCATCACCCCCGACGGCGGCAACGAGATTGCCCGCCGCGCCCGCGGCACGCCGCGCATCGCCGGCCGGCTGCTGCGGCGGGTGCGGGATTTCGCCCTGGTCGGCAAGGCAGACGCGATCGATCGGGAAGTGGCGGATCGTGCGCTCACCGCGCTCGAAGTCGACGCGACGGGGCTCGACGCCATGGACCGGCGCTACCTGACGACGATCGCGGTGAACTACGGCGGCGGTCCGGTCGGCATCGAGACCATCGCGGCGGCGCTGTCGGAGCCGCGCGACGCCATCGAGGAGATCATCGAGCCGTACCTTCTTCAGCGCGGCTTCATCCAGCGCACGCCGCGCGGCCGGCTGCTCACCGGCCACGCGTTCCGGCATCTCGGTCTCGCCGAGCCGCACCGGTCTCCCGCGCAGTTCGGCCTGTTTGCGGACCCGGAGGAAGGCGCGAGTGACAGCATTTAGTCTTGACGGCGAAATCCGCGACGGCCGCCACGAAATGGCGGTGCGCGTCTACTACGAGGACACGGATTTCACCGGCATCGTCTATCACGCGAACTACTTGCGCTTCATGGAGCGCGGGCGGACCAACTACCTGCGCCTGATCGGCGCCGATCAGCGCGCGCTGTTCGAGGCCGCCGAACAGGAGGCGCCGGGATTTGCATTCGTGGTGCGGTCGATGGCGATCGAATTCCTCAAGCCCGCCCGCATGGATGACATTCTCGTCGTCGTGACCGAGGCGGAAGAGGTGAAGGGCGCATCCATGACGTTGCGGCAAAAGGTGATGCGCGAGGCCGACGTGCTGGTCGAAGCCCATGTCCGCGTCGCCTTCGTGTCGGGCGGCCGGGCGCGGCCGATCCCCAAGCCGCTGCGCGCCGCCATGCAAGCGGACTGGCTCCACGCTTCGGTGCGGCGCCCGGACACGTAGCGAACCTATCGAAAAGTGGTTACGCGCCACTCGTGGTCCTTCCGCTTGCGGGGGAGGGTTAGGGAGGGGGGCCTGATCCACGGCACTGACTCGCGCGGCACCCCTCGCCAACCCTCCCCCGCAAGCGGCCCCGCAGGGGGGAGGGGGAAGTTCGCTGCACCCATTGCAATGGCTTGAAGCCATTATTTTCGCCGAAAAGCCTCAGGATTGCGCCGATTGTTCCGAGCCCGGCGCGTTGCCTCGTCGAAGAGACGGGTCGACGTCGCAACGCCGCCGATGTAAATATTTTTAACATGAAATGGAATCAGGACGACGGGCCGCCCCCCCGCGGCTACCATCACGGCAATCTCAAGGAGACGCTGATCCGTGCGGCGCTCGATCTGATCGCCCGCAAGGGGCCCTCGGGCGTCACTTTTGCGGAGGCGGCGCGATTCGCCGGCGTCAGCCCGGCGGCGCCTTACCGGCATTTCCGCGACCGCGATGAACTGCTCGCCAATGTGGCGTTACGCGGCTTCGGCTTGTTCGAAGCAGCGCTGGCGCGCGCCTGGGACGATGGCCAGCCCGAACCTCTCGCGGCCTTCGAGCGCATGGGGCGCGCTTATCTCGAGTTCGCCCGGACCGAGCCTGCCTATTATTCCGCCATGTTCGAGGCCGGCGTCCCGCTCGATGACAACCAAGAGCTGCGAGCCGCAGGGGAGGGCGCGTTCGGTGTGATTCGCACCGCCGCTGAGCGGCTGGTGGCGCAGCTTCCCCCTCAAGGCCGTCCTCCGGCCCTGATGGTGGCCTTGCATGTGTGGGCCATGGCGCATGGCATCGCCTCGCTGTTCGGGCGCGGCGATGCCGGCCGGCGCAAGGTTCCGATGTCGCCCGATGAGCTGCTTGAGGCGGGAGTGCTCGTATATTTGCGGGGACTCGGCCTGCCCAGTGATCCGGCCGTGACCTGAAGTTCGATCCGGTAGGGTGGGCAAAGGCGCCTGCGAGGGCCTTCTTAGGTTTCTTGGGCCTGTCTCGCCTTTGCCCACCGATCTCGGGTTTACCCGGGATCGGGCTCTTTAAGATGCACGTCGGCAACAGCCGATGTGCGATGGCGAGGCGAGGCCACACAGCGTGGGCAAAGGCGCAGGCCAGCCCGTGCAAGCCGCAGGGCCATCGACGCGCCTTTGCCCACCCTACCGTCCGCTCCGGCTCAGGGCCTTGACAGCGAGAGGGCGGTCCCGTATTTATGTAAATGTGATTAACATTCACACCTGAGACCACCACCTATCACCAAGAGCTACCCCAATCACAATCGCGAGGCTGTCATGCCCATCGTTGCAAAGCTCGACGAATTAGGAAGGCCCGCCTGGATCGCCCTCATGATCCTTGGGTTCTGGTTTTGGTGGCCGCTAGGCCTTGCGACGCTGGCGTTCATCATCGGGAGCGGACGAATGAGTTGCTGGAACTACTACCATGGTATGGATCGCTGGCAGCGCAAGATGGAGCGCATGCAGGATAAGATGGAGCGCATGCGCGGAAGAATGAGCGCTGGGTGCGATTGGTGGGGCCATCCTCGGTCCAGCGGCAATCGCGCGTTTGACGAATATCGGGCCGAGACGCTGCGGCGGCTCGAGGAGGAGCAGCGCGAGTTCCGCGACTTCCTTGACCGGCTCCGGCACGCAAAGGACAAGGCCGAGTTCGACCAATTCATGGCGGAACGCCGCAACCGGCCGCCAGAGCCGAATCGCCCGCCGGAATCGCCGTCGCAACCGCAATAGCCGGGGTCCGCCGGAACTCTGGGGAGGCGGCTCCGCAAGTCCTTGGGGTGGCTTTCGCCGCCATCCTACGGAAGATTAGACAAGATTATGAAGAGAAGCCGCCCGCGCCAATGCGGGTGGTTTTTTTTCGTCTCGGAGCGGCGCGTTTTGCGGTGCGACCATCCGCCCCCGATGGCCTCCGTAGGGCATTCTTGCATCCGCGCTAAGGCGTTGTTAACCACGGATGCGGCGTTATGGCTGGGGCGGTCACCGGCTGACGCCACGCCAAAGATTGGACATTTTTCCGCGGGGAATTTCGTAAATCGCCGACAGCGGCTCATCGATCTTGCGCGAGACCTCGCAGGCCGCCTCCTCCCGCCGCCGGACGCGGTGGAGGGCAGGAAACGGGATGCCCCGGTAGAGGGATGGCCCGGTATGAAGGTCCGCGCCGTGGCGCCTGCCGGGCTCGCTGTGGCTATCGAGCCGAGAGGATGACCCATGATCCCACCCGATGTGGCGCCGGCGGATCTTTCCATTTTCACCCTGTTCTGGCAGGCGCACTGGATCGTCAAGTCCGTGATGATCGGCCTCATGGCGTGTTCCGTATGGGTGTGGGCGATAGCGATCGACAAGCTCATCCTTTACGCGCGCACCAGCAGGGCGATGGATGGATTCGAGCAGACCTTCTGGTCAGGCCAATCGCTGGAAGAACTCTACCGAATGGTGTCATCGCGGCCTGCTCACTCCATGGCTGCGCTGTTCGTTGCCGCCATGCGAGAGTGGAAGCGCAGCTTCGAAGGGGGGCCGCGTTCATTCGCCGGCCTGCAAATGCGCATCGAGAAGGTCATGGATGTCACCATTATGCGCGAAATCGAACGTCTCGAGCGCAGGCTCCTCGTGCTCGCCACGGTCGGATCGGCCGGGCCATTCATCGGCCTGTTCGGCACGGTGTGGGGCATCATGACGAGCTTTCAGTCGATTGCGGCGTCAAAAAATACGTCGCTCGCAGTCGTTGCGCCGGGTATTGCGGAGGCGCTTTTCGCCACCGCGATCGGGCTCGTCGCGGCCATACCGGCGACCATTTTCTACAACAAGTTCAGTTCCGAAGTGAACAAGCAGGCGCAGCGCCTGGAGGGTTTTGCGGACGAGTTCGCCGCCATTTTGTCACGGCAGATCGACGAGCGCGCATGAGCTGAGGGGCAAGATGGGAATCGGAGGAACAGCCCCCGCCGGTCCGGTCGGCCGACGACGGCATCGGCGCAGGGCCGTGATGAGCGAGATCAACGTCACCCCCATGGTGGACGTGATGCTGGTTCTGCTTATCATCTTCATGGTGTCGGCGCCGCTGCTGACCGTGGGGGTGCCGATCGACTTGCCGCAAACCCGGGCCAAGAGCCTTGACCAGGACCGTGAACCGCTGACGTTGTCGGTCAACCTGCAAGGCCAGGTTTTTCTACAAAACAGCGAGATTCCAATCGATGATCTCGTTCCCAAGCTCAAGGCCGTGACCGACGCGCGCGGCGGGTATGACGAGCGCATTTACGTGCGCGGCGATCGTAAGGTGGATTACGGCACGGTCATGCGGGTTATGGGGCGGCTGTCGTCGGCCGGATTCCGGCGAGTGGCCCTTGTCACCGAGGTCGAACAGGCGCGATGAGGGCTTTGGACCACCGCATGCGATGAGAACCGGTTACACCATATCGGCGATCGGACATGCCCTTGTTCTGGGGTGGGGGCTGGTTTCATTCTCGGCCAAGCCGTTCGAGGCGCCGCCGATTGACTCGGTCATGGCCGATGTGATTTCGGAAAGCGAGTTCAACCAGCTCACTGCCGGGATAAGGACGGCGCAGCAGGTCGCCAAGCCGGCGCCGGTCGTTGACAAGATCGGCGAGGTGAAGGAGCCGCCGAAGGATCCGGTGGAGAAGGTCACCACCAAACCGGAGGTGCAGATGACGGCCGCAGAGCCGCCTGCGCCGCAGCCGCCCGACATCAAGCCTCCCGAGCCGAAGCCGCCGCAATCCAGGCCGCCGGAGCCCCAGCCCGCTGCGTCGCAGCCCCCGGCCGCAGACCCGAAGCCCGAGCCTGATCCGATTGCCGAAGCCCTTGCGCGCGAGGAGGCAAAGAGGAAGGAAGAAGCGAAGAAGCTCGAAGAAGCCAAGAAACGCGAAGAGGCGAGAAAGCGCGAGGAAGCGCGCAGACGCGAGGAGGCGAGGAAACGCGAAGAGGTGAAGTCCGATCTCGATCGCATCGAGACAGCCCTGCTGGACAAGCGCGCGCCGCAGCGTCAGGCCGTCACCGGCACGATGGTCAATCCGACGCCCTCGCTCGGCGCAACGACCGGAACGGCGCTGCAATTGTCGCAGGATGAAATCGCGAGATTGAGAGCTCAGCTCTACAGTTGCTGGAACCCGCCGGTGGGCGTTGTGGAGGCGAAGGACCTGGTGGTCACCGTGCGGTTCTCCCTCAATCGGGACGGCTCGCTCCTGGGCGAGCCGATCGTCGTCAATCGCGGAAGAAATGCGCTGTTTCAGATCGCTGCCGAAGCTGCGACCAGGGCGGTGCGCCGCTGTCAGCCGTTTCGCCTTCCGGCCTCGAAATACGAGGCATGGCAGGAAATCGAGGTCAACTTCGATCCCATCGATATGTTCCGCGGCTGATGCGCCCCTGCCTGCTTTACCTTCCCGCGAGCCCCTGCCCTTCCCTCCCGGAAGGGCAGGAAAGGTTGGGAAAAATGAAAAACAGGTGATTTCGCCATGCACGATCAATGCGGCACTTCCGATCTCATCCCCGCTTCCGACCTGAACCGGCGCTCGCGAGAGGGCCGACGCAGCCAGGCGCCGATGACGCGCCGCCGCGCCGTCCTGCTCGGGGCCGCAGCCGGGGTGGGCGCCCTTGCGGGACTTGGCGGCGACGAGGCGCGAGCGGTGCTCCGCTTCGATCTCAACCAGGGCAACGTGCAGCCGCTGCCCATCGCGCTCCCCGATTTCCTCGCCGGCAGCCCGTCCGACGGGCAAGCGGCGCGCGCCATCTCCCAGATCATCACCGCGAATCTCAGGCGCAGCGGCCTGTTCGCTCCCATCGATCCAGCCGCATTCATCGAGCGGATTACCGACACGGATGTTGCGCCCCGTTATGCGGATTGGCGCGCCATCAACGCCCAGGCGCTGGTGACCGGGCGCGTCACCCGCCAGCCGGACGGCCGCATCAGGGCGGAGTTCCGGCTGTGGGACGTGTTTGCCGGCACTCAGCTCGCCGGCCAGCAATTTTTCAGCACGCCGGACAATTTCCGCCGCATCGCTCACATCATATCGGACCAGATCTACGAGCGGCTCACCGGCGAGAAGGGCTATTTCGACAGCCGCATCGTGTTCATAGACGAGACTGGTCCCAAAGATCGTCGCGTCAAGCGCCTCGCCATCATGGATCAGGACGGCTTCGGCGTCCGCTATCTCACCAATGGCAGCGCTCTCGTCGTCACGCCGCGCTTCTCGCCGTCGACCCAGGAAATCACCTATATGTCGTTCAGTCAGGGCGAGCCGCGGGTCTACCTGTTCAATACCGAAACGCAGCAGCGCGAAATCGTCGGCAACTTCCCGGGCATGACATTCTCGCCGCGTTTCAGCCCGGACGGTCAGCGCGTGATCATGAGCCTGCAGCAGGGGGGCAATTCGAACCTGTTCGTGATGGATCTGCGCTCCAAGGCGACGACGCGGCTCACCGACACCGCCGCGATCGATACCGCGCCGTGCTACTCCCCCGACGGCAGCCGGATATGCTTTGAGTCCGACCGCGGCGGGCGCCCGCAGATCTACATCATGTCTGCCGGCGGCGGGCCGGCGCAGCGCATCAGCTTTGCGGAAGGGCCCTATTCATATTCGACCCCGGTGTGGTCGCCGCGCGGCGATCTCATCGCGTTCACCAGGCAGGGCCAGGGCGCCTTTGCGATCGGCGTCATGGGGGTTGACGGGCGAGGCGAGCGCATTCTGACCGAAGGCTTCCACAATGAAGGGCCGACCTTCGCCCCCAACGGCCGGGTCCTGATGTTCTTCCGCGACGCGGGCGGCAACACAGGGCCGTCGCTCTACACAATCGACATCACCGGCCGCAACGAACAAAGGGTGCCGACGCCCAGCTATGCCTCCGATCCGGCCTGGTCGCCGCTGCTGGCGTGAGCGGAACGCGGCGGCAAGCCTAACCATCGCCCCATTGATGCTTCAGTAACCATTCGGATCGGTTTCCTGCGAATCGGGGATGTGAGGGGAGGGCAGCAAGACAACGTCAAGGTTGACAAACCTTCGCTTAACGAACGCCCTGCTAAATCGAGGATCACGACCAGGGCCGCTCCCTCCTACGCTCCCCCTCCCTGACCTTCCCGGCTTGCGGGGAAGGTCAGGGAGGGGCGGGACCGCAGGGAGGGGGCCGCCGCCAATAGCCAGAAGGAGTAAACGCGTGCCGAATGTCATGCGCCCCGCTCGCACCGCCAGATTTGCCTTTGCGTTGCTGGCAGCGCTTAGCGCAGCCGCCTGCGCCAACAAGGCGAACGAATTCGCAGCAGGAGCGGTTGGCGGCGCCGCCGTGCCCGGCAGCCAGCAGGATTTCGTGGTGAATGTGGGCGATCGGGTCTTCTTCGAAACCGACTCGTCCGATCTGACGATGCAGGCGCGCGCCACCCTCGATAAGCAGGCGCAATGGCTGACCCGATATAATCGCTATGCGTTCACGATCGAGGGCCACGCGGACGAACGCGGCACCCGAGAGTACAATTTCGCTCTGGGGGCGCGGCGCGCCGAGACGGTGCGCAACTATCTTGCATCGCGCGGTATTGAGCCGGCGCGAATGCGCACGATCTCTTATGGCAAGGAGCGTCCGGTCGCCGTGTGCGACGACATCTCGTGTTGGTCGCAGAATCGTCGCGCCGTGACGGTGCTCAACGCGAGCTCATGATTTCGCTCCCTGCCGGTGACAGCGGCGCCGCGCCGGCCCTTCCTTCCTGAAGCGGATTTCCTGGATCGGGCGAGACGCCGGGGTTCCGCGAGGGGCCAGCCGGCCCAGATGGGCGCGCGCTGCCGTGTTTTCGGGCGGGCATAGGTTATCGTGGCCCCCGGGCATGGAAGTCACAATTTCGACGCAGCCGCGGCTATTGTTGGCAGCGTTCTGCTCGTCCTCGTCGAGGCGAACGATGTCGAACCGTGTCGCTTTCGCCGCTGTCGCCGCTTGTGTGATCGCGATCCCGACGACCGCATTTGCGCAAGCCGGCACCGCGGAGCTTCTGGTCAGGATCGATCGTTTGGAGAATCAAATCCGTCAATTGACGGGTGAGATCGAGCAGATGCAATACCGCAATCAGCAACTCGAAGCCGCGCTCAACGAATTGCGGGCAGGGGAGCCGGGCGCTCGCGGCGGCTCGCGCGGGCCGGCCGGCGCGGCTCCGGCGTACCAGACCGGCACCCCTGGCGGACGGCGTTCGGATGCGTTCGATCCTGAGGCCACCCCCACTGCTCCTGGAGCGCCTCGTGCACTGGGTTCGATCCCCCCTCAACCGGCGCCGCTCTACCAACCCGGCGCACCCGGCGGACGGCGTTCGGATGCGTTCGATCCGGCGGCAAACCCCAACGCTCCTGGCGCACCCCGCGTGCTGGGTTCCATTCCCCCTCAGCCGCCGCCCATGACCTCCTCCCGAGGATATGGCGCAGAGCCGGCGCCCTACGGCGCGGGTGCGGGGCCATATCCAGGCGCGGACCCCGGACGGTTTTCGACGGGTGCGCCGCCGCGAAATCCGGAGTCGACGCCCCCGCTCTACCCTCCCGCGGTCGGGGTCGTTGCCGCAGCGCCAGCCTCCTCACCGCGGGAGCTGCTGGATCTCGGCAATGGCTATCTCCGGCACAGAGACTACGCGCAGGCCGAGGAGACCTTTCGCGAGTTTCTGAACAGATATCCGTCTGACAGGCTCGTGCCTGACGCCCAATTCGGGCTCGGCGAGAGCTTGTTCCAGCGTCAGAGCTATCAGGATGCCGCCACTGCATTTGTGGCCTTGTCAAAAAAATACGAGAACAGCCCCAAAGCGCCCGATGCGCTGCTGCGGCTCGGCCAGTCGCTCGCTGCGATGAACGAGAGAGACCTCGCTTGCGCGGCCTTCGGGGACGTAGGTCGCAAATATCCGCGGGCCGCGCCGAGCCTCAAGCAGGCGGTCGAGCGGGAACAAAGGCGTGCCCGCTGTTAGCGCGCTCCGATGGCGCCAGTTCCGAAGGGTCATGCCCGCGCTTGTCGCGGGGATCCACGTCTTTCCCGCGGAACTTCAGCGAAAGCGACGTCGACGGCCGGGAAAAGCCCGATTGGCGCTAACTTTAAGCGTTTTCGCTTTGGATTGACCTTCCCTGAATGCAGGACCCAACTTCAGCGCCCGCGTGGGCGTTGAGTCAGCGCTCACGGGGACAAGCCCCGCCATGACTCCGAAATAATGGGCCAATATGACTGGAACGCGCTCTAGCGAAGCTGTTGGCAAAGCCGAAGCAGAAGCATTATTCGCAGATCTCGCGGCCGAGCCGGCTCTCGTACTGGCGGTTTCCGGCGGTCCGGATTCGACGGCGCTGCTTTACCTGATGGCGCGCTGGCGCGCTTTACGGCAGCCGGCGCCCCGTCTCCTCGCGGTGTCGATCGATCACGGCCTGCGGCCTGAAGCGAGGCACGAAGCGGCTGCCGTAAAGCGCCTTTCTGAAAAGCTTGGCGTCGAACATCGCACCATGCGATGGAGCGGTCCCAAGCCGCAGAGCGCGATTCAGGAGGCGGCACGGGGGGCGCGTTACCGCCTGCTGCGCCTGGCGGCGCGCCGCGCGAAGGCCCGCTGCGTGGTGACCGCCCATACCCTCGACGATCAGGCCGAGACGGTGCTGTTCCGCATGGCGCGCGGCAGCGGACTAGCCGGCCTCGGCGGCATGGCGCGTACGGTGCCGATTGACGATCTAAGCGCTGGCTCCCGGCAGGCGGCCAATGCGGTTCGCTCCGCGCGCGACGGGCGAGAGTCGAGCCGGTCCGAGCCCGTAGTCGTGGTTCGGCCCTTGCTCGACGTACCGAAGGCGCGGCTGATCGTCACGTTGCAAGAGGCCGGGATTGCCTACGCGGAGGACCCCAGCAACCTGGACCCGCGTTTCGCGCGATCCCGCCTCCGCAAGCTTATGCCGGCGCTCGCGGAGGAAGGGCTGACGCCGCAATGCCTCGTTCGCCTGGCGAGCCGGGTCCGCCGCAGCGAAGCCGCGCATGAGGCGGTTGTCGATTGGGCGGCAAGGCGAGCAGGTCTGGCTGCGGATACGCGAAAGCTGACGTTCAGCAACGCCGAATGGAGCGAATTTCCCGCCGAAATTGCGCTTCGGCTGCTCGGCCGGGCAATTGGCGCGATCGGAACTGAGGGGCCGGTCGAGTTTGGCAAGCTTGAGGCCATGAGCGAAGCGCTGCGGGAGGCTTTGGCTGCTGGCGCCCCGCGATTCCGCCGTACGCTGGCAGGTGCGATGGTATCGCTTCAGAGGAATTGCATAGTTATTGATCAGGCGCCGGCGCGCCGTTCGCGGGCCCGGCATAACCCGGCATAAATGGGGGCTGCAGCGCGCATGGAGCGCAGCGACATCGGGGAACGGCCGGTCCCGCATTTCGCTTCGCTCAATGCGGGCTTTCGGCCGGCGCGCCATCCACGAGGCCAAAAAGCGTGGCCCAACCAGTGACCGGGCCCATTTCGCCGGCGCAGAACGGCCCTGTTCACCAACCAGGGTGCAATCTTTGCCGAAATGCTATAGGCCTAGCTTGGCAGCGGGAGGCGGCACGCCTACATTGTGCTGATGGGAGTTGGGCGGAGCAGCGATTTCGTGTCGCTAAGTGCCGGTCATCGAAGGCTTTGGCGCCAAAGGAAAACCGCGTAAAGAGCAGCCGAGTGAAGGCGCGTCGCGTTGAAGGCGCGTCAAGTGACGGCGCCGGGCCTTGCACCGTGAGGGTCGTTGGATGAATGCCAATCTGCGCAATTTCGCCCTCTGGGTGATCATTGTTCTGCTGTTGCTGGCTCTGTTCACGGTGTTTCAGAACCCCGGGCAGCGGTCTGTCTCGCAAGATATTTCGTTCTCGCAGCTCCTCAATGATGTGGACCAGGGCAAGGTGCGGGACGTGGTGATTCAAGGGCCGGAAATCCACGGCACCTACACGGACGGCCGCGGCTTCAACACTTATGCGCCCAATGATCCGACGCTGGTGCAGCGTCTCTATAACAAGCAGGTCACCATCACGGCGCGGCCCTTGCAGGATAACGTGCCGTGGTTCGTTTCGCTGCTGGTCTCCTGGCTGCCTTTCATCGCGCTTATCGGCGTGTGGATATTTCTTTCCCGGCAGATGCAGGGGGCGGGCGGCAAGGCGCTCGGCTTCGGCAAGTCGCGCGCAAAGCTTCTGACCGAGGCTCACGGACGCGTGACGTTCGAGGATGTGGCCGGGGTTGACGAGGCGAAGCAGGACCTTCAGGAAATCGTCGAGTTCCTCCGCGATCCGGGCAAATTTCAGCGCCTTGGCGGCCGCATTCCGCGCGGCGTGCTTCTTGTCGGCCCGCCCGGCACCGGCAAGACGCTCATTGCGCGCGCCGTCGCGGGCGAAGCCAATGTGCCATTCTTTACGATTTCGGGCTCGGACTTCGTCGAGATGTTTGTCGGCGTCGGCGCAAGCCGCGTGCGCGACATGTTCGAGCAGGCCAAGAAAAACGCGCCGTGCATCATCTTTATCGACGAAATTGACGCCGTCGGCCGCCACCGCGGCGCCGGCCTGGGCGGCGGCAATGACGAACGCGAGCAGACCCTGAATCAGTTGCTGGTCGAGATGGACGGTTTCGAGGCGAACGAGGGCATCATCTTGATCGCCGCCACCAACCGCCCCGACGTGCTCGATCCTGCGCTGCTGCGGCCAGGGCGGTTCGATCGCCAGGTGGTGGTGCCGAACCCCGACATCATCGGCCGCGAACAGATCCTCAAGGTGCATGTCCGCAAGGTCCCGCTCGCCCCGGACGTCAATCTCAAGACGGTCGCGCGCGGCACGCCGGGTTTCTCGGGCGCCGACCTCGCCAACCTCGTCAACGAAGCTGCTCTCATGGCGGCGCGGCGCAACAAGCGCATGGTCACGCAGCTTGAGTTCGAGGACGCCAAGGACAAGGTCATGATGGGACCTGAGCGCCGCTCGATGGTCATGACCGAGGAGGAGAAAAAGCTCACCGCATATCATGAGGCCGGGCATGCGATCGTCGGGCTCAATGTGCCGGCCCATGACCCCCTTCACAAGGTGACGATCATCCCGCGCGGCCGCGCGCTCGGCCTTACCATGTCGTTGCCGGAGCGAGATCGTCTGAGCCACAGCCGCGAATGGTGCGTCTCCAAATTAGCGATGATGTTCGGCGGCCGGGAAGCCGAGATACTCGTATTCGGCGCCGACAAAGTCACGAATGGCGCGACGGGCGATATCCAGAGCGCGACACAGCTCGCACGCGCCATGGTGATGCAATGGGGCATGTCGGACAAGCTCGGCCGCGTGCGCTACCAGGGCAACGAGCAGGAAGTGTTTCTCGGCCATTCGGTGACGCAGACCGTCAACATGTCCGAGGAGACCGCGGAGCTGATCGACAGCGAGATCCGCGCTCTGATAGAGGATGGAGAGAAGACGGCACGTAAGATCCTGATCGAGAAGCGCGCAGATTTCGAGACGCTCGCCGAGGCGCTCCTGGAGTTTGAGACGCTGAGCGGCGATGAGGTCAAGGACCTGCTCGCCGGCCGGCGTCCGCGGCGCGACACCGTCATAGAGCCGGCGGCTTCGCGCGGGTCTGCCGTGCCTCCGGCCGGCAAGCCGCGCCCGCGTCCCGAAGCCGGCGGCATGGAGCCGCAGCCGCAGGCGTAAGCGAAACGCGCATTATTGCAGCGTTGGTGGTGGCCGGGCTTTTCCCGGCCACTCGTATTTCGGGCAGTGTGAGTCAAAATTGGGGCGTCGGGACAGTTCGGGCGCGTGCCGGGAACCGGCTGCAAGCGCTGATCGCGCCTGAGCCGCTCTCACCCTCGCGCCGGTTTCGCCGACCACACAAAGATGACGACCATCCCCATCATCGCAACCACGACTGCCGACAAGGCAACCACGGCCCACCAGCCCGCCGCGCTCCACAGCACGCCCGCCACTGCGCCGCCGACGCTGCCGCCGACGTAGAAGCTGCTGACGTAGAGGCCGATCGCGGATGAGCGTCCCTCGCTGGCGCTCGCAGTGACGTAGCCCGTCGAGGTCGCCTGGCACATCATTCCGCACCCGGCGCACAGAGAAAGGCCAATCAGGATCAGGGTAAGCGGCGACGCCAGGAGCAGCGCGAGTCCCGCCAGCCAGACGGACAGCACGCACATCATCAGCGGGCGCCGCCCGTAGCGCATGACGACCCGTCCGGTCCACGGCGTCGCTACGGCGCCGACCAGGTAAGTGAAAAAGACCGCGCCCAGCAGAGACGGCGTGAAATTGTACGGCGGCGCGGCCAGGCGGAAGCTCACATAGGTAAAAATCGCAACGAAGTTGAACAGCACGCCAAAGCCGACGGCGCAGGTTGCGATGAGCTGCGGATTGCGAAGATGGCGCAGCATCTGCCGGCCCGAGGCCAGGAACCCCTCCGACCGCACGAAGCGCTTCTCCCTGGGCAGTTTCGTGGCGACCACAACGGCGCCGGCGAGCCCGATCATCGCAATCGCCAGAAACGCGTAACGCCAGCCGGCGATATCGCCGACAATGCCCGGGACCAGGCGGCCGCAAAAGCCGCCGAGGCTCGATGCAGAGACGTAAAGCCCCGCCACCCCTGCAACCTCGGCGGGCGGCCACTCGTCGCCGACATAGGCAAGCACGACCGTGAAGATCGGCGGCAGCAGCAGCCCCTCGATGAAACGCCAGAAGACGAGGGCCTCTGGCGCGGCCGCAATCGTCTCCATCAGCACCGGCAACGCCACCGCAAACATCGCCGTCGTGATGAGACGCTTGCGTCCCAGGACGTCGGCGACTGCGCCGGTGAACGGCGCCGTCAGCGCGATGGCGAGCGTGCTTGCCGTAATCATCGCGCTGATTTGCGCCGCCCCAACGCCGAACTCGCGCGCAAGCTCCGGCAGCAAGGCCTGCGGCGCGTAAAGGTGGAGAAAGGTCGAGAATCCCGCGGCGGCGACGGCGAGATGCCGAAAATCAAAGGTCATGCGGGCTTAATAACGGCGACCGCCGAAAGCACAACGCACGATCGCGATCATCGGGTGTGCCGAAAGCGCAAGCCGCGTTCACGCCACGGCCTTCCGGGCGCGCGCCAAGGTACATTGCGGAGCGCCGGAGGCGTCGATCGACTCCCAGTCATTGTGTCCGAGCACATACTGCTCCTGGGCGCGCACGATGGCGCTGTCGGCATCCGATGCATCTCCTCGCCTCGCCCCGACGCGGGTCAGGCGGGTCGCGAGATCGGCGACGAGAAACAGCCCGTGAAACGCGACGCCGCGGGCCCGCGCGGCGCGGCGCAAGGCGTCGCGCTCCTCGGGCCGGGCGAATACGGCGTCGACGATGGCCGAGTGGCCCGCGCTGACGATTCGGGAGGCCTTTTCCACGAGCGCGGCGTAGACTCGCGCGGACTTCTCGGCCGTATACGCTTCCTTCGGCAAACGCTCATCTTCGCGGCGTCCGTCGAGCGCCTTGCGTTCGACGTCGGAGCGCAGCACGATGGCCCCCGGCGGGGGCGCAAGTTCCGGCGCAAGGGCGGCGGCAAGCTGCGACTTGCCGGCGCCCGACAAGCCGCCGACCCCGACCAGCATCGGCGGGGCGGGCCGGATCAGCCGGCACGCCAGCGCGAAATACTTGGCGGCGCTCGATCGCGCCTCCGCGCGGTCGCGTGCGGGCGCGACCGCCGCCCTGGAGGCGGTGACGTTCGCCCGGATGGCGGCGCGCAACGACATGAAGAACGGCAAGGCGGCGACCGCGTCGAGGTCGGACATGCGGCGCGTCTCGGCGAGATAGCGGTTGAGAACCACATTGGCGGCGGCGCTGAGGCCGCGCTCCACGAGGTCCATCAATAGAAAGGCGAGATCGTACATGACGTCGCCTGCGGCGATCAGCGGACTGAATTCGACGGCGTCAAACAGCATCGGATCGCCGTCGACGAGCGCGACGTTTGCAAGGTGGAGATCGCCGTGGCCGCGGCGCACCATGCCCTCGGCGCTGCGCGCGGCAAGCAGCGGGCGGAGCTGATCGAGCGCGCGACGGCTGTCGCGGCCGAGCTGTTCGGTTCGTGCTGGATCGAACAGATCCGCTTGAGTCCGGAAAGCGGCGTCGTTCTGCTCGACATAGCGCGAGAGGGCCGCGATCCAGGGCGCGCCTTCAAATACCGGGACTCTGCTATGAGTCGCAGCGACCACGCGCGCCAGCCTGTCGGCGAGCGCAAGGTCGATTCCGCGCTCGTCGGCCAGGCGATCGAGCGTCTTTGTTTCGTCGAAGCGGCGCATCTCAACCGCCCACTCGACAATCTCGCCGTCACCGCCAAGCCGCAGGGCGCCATTTTTCTCCCGGGTGATCGGGACGACGCGCAGATAAAGTCCGGGCGCAAAAACGCGGTTGATTTCGAGTTCCGCCTGGCAAGCGGCTCTGCGCTGGGCCAGCGTGGAGAAATCCAGATACGAATAGCGGACCGCGCGTTTGATCTTGAAGGCGCGATTGCCGGCGAGAAACACTACCCCTGAATGGGTATCGATGCGCCGCACCGGCGCGCCCCCATGGGTCGCCGGGTCGGCCATAAACGCGAACACTTCGCTCTGGTCATCGCCGCCTTGGCGCATAGCGTCCACCGGACCGCCCATCTCGCTTGCCCTCGACCGCCGCCGCAAGCCGGGGCAGGGAAGGGGCTGCCATCTGCTGCGACATTGCGCACTGACTAAGATCAATGCGTTGCCACACCGGGCAACCCATCTTTCTATTAAATAGTGCTGTTGGGGAATGCCAATGCGTGAGGGCGCCAGGGTTGGGCGATATTCAAAGGCCGGAGACGTTGTCATGACCAAGCTGCCGCCCGCGTTCAAGCGCATCCGGTTAAACCTCGCGCGGTCGAAGGAATTCCCGTCCGGCTCGACGCGGCATGGTTACGAATTCGTTGCGCCTCTCGACAGCGCCGGACATATCGACCCCACCCAGTGGCACAAGCACCGTGAAAATTGCCGCGTCCGCCGGTTTTGGAACGACGATGAGGAGCTTGGCCGCCTCGTGCACAAGCCCGGCGGAGCCGAGCATGCGCGCTGGGTGTTCGATTATGGGGACGGCGCCGAGGAGGACGAGGAGGCCGGATATCGCTTCGGTTCCCATGCCTTTCGGCCGGGAGAATATGTCACCATTCGCGACGAAGCCGGCGAAATGCACACGTTCCGTGTTGTTTCGGTAGAGGCCGTCACCTGATGGGCAGGCGCGGGTGCGGCGGCGCTTGTTAAACCGTCGCGGCGTTCCAATCTCTAGGCAAACGGCGCGACCCGGATCAGGAAATCACAGACGGGCTGGGCCAGGATCACAAACCTTAAACGACAATCACCGCATAGGAGGCCATCATGGCAGGTCCCTATCTTCCACCAATGTTCACGCGCGGCAGTGAAGGGTTAGGCTCGCTGTTTCGCGAAATCGAAAAGACGTTCGACGACTTTTCCCGCCGCAGCCCGCTGGCCGGATACTTCGGCGACGGGGCGGCGGCGCCGAAGATCGACGTCTCCGAGAGCAAAGATGGAATCGAGGTGACGGCCGAGCTCCCCGGCGTCGATGAAAAGGACATCGATCTTACCCTCTCCAATGACGTTCTGACCATCCGCGGCGAGAAGAAAAGCGAACGCGACGAAGGCGATAAGGAAAAGAGCTGGCATGTGGTGGAGCGTCGCTACGGGGCGTTCACCCGCACCGTCACGCTGCCATACCAGCCAGACTCCGATAAGGTCGAGGCGAAGTTCGAAAAGGGCGTGCTGCGCATCCGTTTGCCGAAGCCGGCCGAAATCGCCAAGAAGGAAAAAAAGATCGCGATCAGCGGCGGCTGATCCATGCGGTAACGAGTCTCGGCCAGTTATGGGCCGAGCAATCGCAGCCCGGGTTGAGCGACAGCGAAACCCGGGAACTGCTTTCCCTGTCCTTGCACTTGATCACGGCCAAATTGCCAAGCATCCGAAGTCTCCGCATTCCGCGCTCTCATTTCTGGTTTTGTTTGTTATGATGTATTGCATACGACAAGCTCGTCGCGACACTTCCACGCTCCGCGCTTGCCATGGTCCATTGGTCTGCTGTGTCGTGTGAATTCGACGCTTCTTACCTGCGCTCTTCTCAGCAACTCTCAGATAGTACGGTGAGCACCAACAAGCATCGCGTCATAACAATCAAATAGCTTTCCGCAAGCGGCAAAGCCGAGCGCTAAGCTCAAAGCCGCAGGCGCGCGATTTGCAATCGGAAATGACGGTCGCATCGTAACCTAAGGACCGCCACAACAATAACTGCTTCGCTTCATTGGTTCATCTTGCGCGCCAAAAACAACCTAAAGTTGACAAAACCCAGATGAGGCCTATAATAATTGGTTCGGTTATCATGGTTATCAGGAGATAAGTAAGAGCGTCGGAATAGCCTCAGATTTTCGAAATTCCCTGTTATTTTCCCTGTTCTGAGGGAATTTTGGACCGCCGGTCTTCGGAGGATTGGCGGTGAGAGTGCCGATGCAGCCATAAGGGAGCTAACGGCGTCATGCCGATAACTGCTTCACGTTCGCCGGTTTGGCGCCGTCGAGAAAAGATGGCTAGGAGGAAACTGACCCGGCAGGACCGCGCCACCGGGTAGCAGAAGTTTCATGCGCTGCAGGTCGGGCCAGGCCCGGTGGAAAACTAGGAAGAAACTTACCCGGTAGGACCGCGCCACGGGTAGCAGAAGTTTCATGCGCTGCAGGTCGGGCTAGGCCCGGTGGACAACTAGGAAGAAACTTACCCGGTGGGACCGCGCCACGGGTGGCAGAAGTTTCATGCGCTGCAGGTCGGGCCAGGCCCGGTGGAAAACTAGGAAGAAACTTACCCGGTAGGACCGCGCCACGGGTAGCAGAAGTTTCATGCGCTGTAGGTCGGGCTAGGCCCGGTGGACAACTAGGAAGAAACTTACCCGGTGGGACCGCGCCACGGGTGGCAGAAGTTTCATGCGCTGCAGGTCGGGCCAGGCCCGGTGGAAAACTAGCCCAACTTGCGCAATTTCGCTTCGATTTGGCGGGTCGATTTGTCGCATCGGCCTTGATTGATCAAGGGGTTGGCTGCTGAGAGGAGCCGATTTGAGCGTGTAGTGCCGACCTTGGG
>Ga0070734_10001218_pt1 | contig 39645 bp, 41 predicted proteins | sample Coa_R1_8_FD_66444 | JGI IMG/M metagenome (GOLD analysis project Ga0070734, IMG submission 66444) | Surface soil microbial communities from Centralia Pennsylvania, which are recovering from an underground coalmine fire - Coalmine... | ecosystem: Environmental > Terrestrial > Soil > Unclassified ...
CCAAGCCATCCTTGCCCTCTTTGGAGAGAGCTGATTTACTCCCGCCCTCGCTCCGTTCGGGCGGGAGTGTAAAGGATGTCTCGGAACATTGTGTAAAGGATGTCATGAAACTGAACACCTAAAGGCCTGCTCCACCCCGTCCTGGTACACATTAACGCTGAAAATGCTTTAGCTTGCAGAGGTCCCGAAGAGGAACTTGTTCAGGGCATCAGGATATTGGGGATCCACGAGGCTATGACTCACGCCGTCAGTTGCGCGGTCGTGTTTGGCAATGAGCCATCCAACGTAAGCGGGCAGTGAATCAGGCAGGGGCGTGGGGTTGGCGCTCCTGGCAAAGTACGAAGTTTCACCATAAGCAAGCCGGACCAGAGCAATCCCATGCTGAATGGCATACTCCACCGCACCTTCCTGAAACTCAGACGTTGAAAACAGCATAGCTTTTTGCGCGCCGAGCGTTACCAGTTTGCAGTGCAACATTTGCACGTGCTCACGCTTGATCCGGTTTGTGTGGTGCTTGCATTCCACAAGAACAAGAAAATCTGCCCCGAATATCCTGAACCTTGCCGTTATATCGATTTCATAGGTGCCATCCTGGCCGTCCATGGACTCCCGGTGTACCGTTTGAAAATCCTTGAGTTTACCGGCGGTTGACTCCAGGAACCTCTTGACCTGGAGTTCAAATTGGACTGAGGTGATTTTCGGCTTTTTCTTTACACTAAACATTCGATTTGGTCCGGCCACGTCTGACAGCTATACAGGCATGAAAAACATAATAGCGAATTTATAGCGAAAGTCAAATTACGCCGAAGATTGGCGGTGGTCGGTTTAGCATTCCATTGGAGGTTAGCCTTGGCCTGAAAACGGGGACGGTTCGAAAGGCTTAGAGACGTGGTGATCGCGATCCTGCTTGATCCCTCCCTAATCTGTATTTTATCTGCACGGCAAATCGCGGAGTCGCCCCGGGTGAGCCGTACTTGACAGGCAGCAATGAGATCCGGGGCGAAGAGGATTTTGAAAGATAGCGGACGTTCTCGTATCGTGTCGCACGTGTTTAGACACGGCAAAAACTGGGCGTCTCGAAATTCAGCAACTTACGTGTTTTCAATACGAAAGTGATTTGGAGCCGAATCGATATTCGACGGACTTTTTTGACGGTGGTATTAGGAGCTTTCAAGTGATAGTAGTAAAGAACTGGACAGAAACAGAGCTACTAAAACTCATCAGTGCTGGCCAAGAAGAAAACTTACAGCTCGATTTCAAACGGACGGTGGTTTTAGATGACAAGGGAAAAACGGAGTTAAGCAAGGATGTTTCTGCATTTGCCAATACGATTGGTGGACAGATCATTATCGGCATGGACGAGGATCCTTCTTCCTCGCACAAGGCCATATCGCTGGTCCCGTTAGATCCGAAAGCAGTCTCTAAAGAGACACTTGAACAAGTTATAAATTCACGAATTCAGCCTCGGATTCTTGGAATTCGAATATGGTCAGTGGATCTTCTGAAGGTGGCACCTGGGCAGGTAGCATACATTTTGGAGATCCCAGAAAGCAGTACTGCGCACCAAGCCTATGACGGCAGGTACTATCGGCGTTTTAATTTTTTGTCGGAACGGATGGCGGACTACGAAATAAGACAGGCGATGAACCGATCTTCAATGCCGGCTTATGCTGCTTGGTTCACAGCTTGGCAAACCACGCAAATGGGGCCAAATGCTGTTGTGCGATTTAGGGCTACGGTCGTAAATGTCAGCGAGATCACACCAGCCACCATGAGTGCGGTTCTGTATCTCCCGGCGAAACACTTTGGGCTTGGTGGCGAGAGCTGGAATTTTACGGGTATCGAAGGACAACAATACAAGCGGGTTCAGGGGGCCATAGGAAGTGCATGGAGCCCAGGGCGTCCGAGTCAAATCAGTTTCGAAGAAGGGCGGGTTGAATTTGACTTGAAGAGTCCACCAGCAACGGAAGTCCGTGTGCATCTGAAGCTCTTTGATGAACACGGGCTGGGCCTGTATGAAGAGTATGCGCTTAGTTTGCCCGCGCTTACTCACACGGTGGTAAGGACCGAGTCGAGTCGCAAATCGGCAGCCGTTGTACCATAGCTTGGGGCCTGGCTTCTTTTTCGCAGCATCAAAAGGGCTGGGCGGAGGTTTCAGATTGGGCTGCTAAGGATTCGTGCGACACGTTGGGAGACCCTTCGACTCCGCTGCGCTCAGGATTTCGGCAGCGTGCTCCTCTTCACTTCATTCAGGGTCACGCCCGCTCACCGCCTCAACCTAGGCAGTCTCTGTTAGAACAACTCGATGATCGCCACATGGCCGGGAGCAGCAGCGAGCCGTCCGTCGCGCGTAATCAATGGAGCCCCAAGTTTTTCGGCAAGTCCAACGTAAGCCGCGTCATAGGCAGAAAAATTGTGGCGGAGCTGCCAAACCCTGGCCAACAGCATGAAATGGGGATACCGTGTAAGCCTGAGGTCCAGCAAGTCCCGCACGGCCTCGTCGGCGCGATTTGCTGGAACCGTTCCTTCCCGTACCAGACGCCGCAGTACCTGGGCGACCTCAAGATCCAAAAGGTGCGGAGCATGCAGGGATTCTCTGGCAGAATACATTCGCCGCTCGATGTGCCGCCCAGCAGATGTCTGAAGAAGCCAGTCAACGGTGGCGGACGCATCCAGAACAATCATCGAGCATCACGCTCTTCTCTTACCAGGCGAGCAGTATCGAGCTGCGCCGCGATTGGCTTGCGTTGATGCAAACGCTCCCGTAACTCCGCTAGCGTTGGCCGCTCCGCGATTTCTCTGATCTCAGCCAGCAAATAATCTGAGAGCGACATGCCCGCCATGGCCGCTCGCGCCTTCAGGGTGCGATGCAAAGCATCAGGCACGTTACGAAGCTGAATCATCTTTGACATGTTATGAGCATACTTTCATGTTTATAACATGTCAATCATATTTCCGTGACGCCAGCGAATTGACCGGGAGGTCGACCCCAGGTACGTCTTAACCTGCTGCTCAAAAGTAGATTGAAGGCTATTTTCGTGTCTTTGTAACTTTAAACATTAGGTTTGGTGCAGGCTGACTCTGGCAGAACGTTATTACGAATCACGTGAGAGGTTGCCGTGGAGGGTGGGCAAAAACTTAGGATAAGCCGAGTTTTCCACAGATAATAAGCGGGTTTACAATGAGATCGAGGCAGACATTTCATGAAACCATTGCCAGCGCCGAACATTCTCATCGAGGAGGTTAAGGGTCAATGACTGAACCGGAAAAACGGTGGCTTCTTTTGCAATCCAAAAGAATAAAAGAGCAATCCCAGAAACTGGATGCTATCAATGTCCAGCTAAAGCCGAGTGGGGTAAAGAGTGAGATAAGAGGAATTGGGAATGCACTTCACCGCATGGCGGAGAGACTTGAAAGCAGATCGAAAAGTAGTTTGTAGAGCATGAGGCATTGAAGGCTAAGTCACTACCAGCGCCGAACGTTCACAGGCAAGACGGAATCTGAGAGGTTCGACAATGCTCCCCGTCATGTATTGACCGTTTCGAAAACTTAGCGCCGGGCACTTCTCGCTTGAAGACAAATCAAACCTCATCAATCCAGTAAACTATTTCATCCGCGCCGGGATGGCGGAATTGGCAGACGTTAGCGACTTGAAATCCGCAGGCTTAAGCGGCGCGTGGGGGTTTGGCCCCCTCTCGGCACGAAATGCTTCCCCAATTGGCAGTCATAGGGCTGCAATAAGTATTTGGATCCCGAGTATTCGGTTGCGAAAGGTAGTTCGCTGTGCGCTCGACCAACAAATTCGGGCTTTATTATTACGGTGAGCACCGCTGGGACAACTATCTGATCGATATTCAGCAGGCTGTTGAGGAAGGGAACGCCCAGGCTAGTATTCTTGCTCGTGAACAAGTCATTGAGTTGGATCAACAGACGCAAGAACTGGGCAGCATTCGTAACACTCTTCAGAGTGGACTTGAGGATATGCGGGCAGAATTCGAGTGGGGATTCAGCCTCGTTGTTGATCGTATGGATGTTCAGAGCAAGCAGATTGCAGAAGTTGCCGCAAAACTGGGTGAGCTTCACAAAACACTTAAATCACCGCTCATGACTCAGGCGCAAGAACTATTCGAATTGGGAGAGATGCGCCTTGATAGAGGGCTGCTGGACAAGGCTCTCGAATCGTTTCTTCAATCAGAGAAGAAGAATGATGTGAACTTTCTCCTCCAGTTTCAAATAGGCAAGCTGCTGCTCTACGGTATTGGGCTTGTCGACTTGCCTGAGGCGGAGCGGCATTTCCTGCTTTCGGCCCAGTTTGCCAATGCCGAAAAGAACACAATACGCAACTGGCGACGCTACTGTGGTGAAGCATATTTTCATGCAGGCATAGCAGCGTATTTGCTGGGCGAGAAAGAGCAGTTGGCTCAACGGCCGGGCGCTATGAGGATGCGTTTACAGAAATCGTTGGACTATCTGCTGAAATCGCGCGATCTGTGGCCTGATTTTCTTGATAGCGCTTATACGAAGGCAAAGTGCCACTCATTGCTAGGTCAGGTGCGCGAAGCGCAAAGTGAATTCACATTCTTGTCGGATCGCGACCGAAGATATTTTGGAAAAGCCATGGCGGACCAAGACTTTCAATCAATGCAGGCACAAGTGGAAGAAGTGTTCCGCTATGCGGTCGCTTGTCCCGGTTCATTGGCAAAGAAAGCAGAACGCGAGATCACGAGGACTCGGCAAGCACTTCAATGGGCCATCCGAAGTACTGGAAGCGAAGGATTCAAAAATGCTTCAGACTGGCAACAATTTATCGAAGTAGCCCAGCAGGCACTTAGCTCTACTGATGTAGATGTCGTGGGTTTACTAAATCGGGTGGCTCACGCTAACAAGAGCCTCGTCTCTATTGCGGACCGGGCATATGCCGAACGCCGCAGAGTGGCAGATCAGAGTGTGAAGACCCAGGAACAGAGAAAGAGTTCCCTCGAATCAACGGTTAGAGCAAAAGTTGAGGAACGAAACAACACAAAAGGCAAGGCCGGTATGGGATGTTTGGCTGGATTTGTGACATACGCGATTGTCGCCCTGTTCATCGCTATTGAGTTACCCAGTTGGAATAAACGACTGGGTAATGATATGCCCAGCAGTGTTGCGCTTGGCATGGCTCTAGGAATAGTCGTTCTCTTCTTTGTGACGGGTATTTCTCGGCGTCGTAAGAGGGTTCCGATCAACCGGGAAATCGATAAGATCGCCCATGACATTGCGGATTCTAGTCGCTCAATTGACATGGAACAAAAGAAATTGTCAGAACTCGAGAGTGAGTTACGGCAGTTCGCCGCTTGGCGTGTACAAGAATAACCTAAAGGTCACCGCAGAGCGGTGAGCTCACGAAGCAATTTTACATACGCCAGAAACGCGCCCGTCGCAGGCCTCCTGTGATCCTCATCACAGTCTGCACGGCCGCTTCCGTTTAAAGTCATACTTTTGTAAATATGCGCCTTCAGGAATAATGTTTCTCCTGGATATTTCGGGTGTTACCATACCCAGTTTTGCGGAGACCAGTTTTGCAGAGAGAGGATACGGACATATGAGAATTGCGGTCCCAAGGGAGCAGCAGCAGGGTGAAGCCCGGGTGGCGTTGGCGCCTGAGTCAGTAAAAAAGCTGGTAGCCGCCGGCGCAGAAGTTGGAATTGAGACCGGCGCGGGCGTGCACGCCGGATTTCCTGACGCGGACTACCAGACAGCCGGCGCGAGCCTGATGTCCCGCTCGGACCTGCTGCCGGAAGCCGATATTCTGGCGTGCGTGAATCGTCCAGAGCCCGGCGACTTTGCCAAGCTGAAGCAGGGCGCTGTGATTATCGGATTTCTCAAGCCGCTGGATGAGCCCGCCGCGCTGGAGCCGATCATCGCTCGCAAGCTCACGGCATTTGCCATGGAGCTGGTACCGCGCTCCACGCGCGCTCAATCCATGGACGCGCTCTCTTCCATGGCAACCGTTGCTGGTTACAAGGCCGTGTTGATCGCCGCCGCGCGCCTGCCGCGAATGTTTCCCATGTTGATGACCGCCGCCGGCACAGTTCCTCCGGCCAAGGTCCTGGTGCTGGGCGCGGGCGTTGCCGGATTGCAAGCCATTGCCACCGCGCGACGGCTTGGCGCCGTGGTGGAAGCTTATGACGTGCGCGCCGCCGCCGGCCAGGACGTGAAATCACTGGGTGCAAAATTTCTTGAAGTTGACCTGGGCGGAATTGAAACGCAAGACGCAGGCGGATACGCCAAAGAACTCTCACCTGAAGCGCTGCAGCGCGGACGCGACATGGTAGCCAAGCACGCCGCCACTTCTGACGTGATCATTACAACGGCGCAGGTGCCCGGACGCAAAGCTCCGCTGATGCTGACGGAAGATGCGGTCAACAACATGCGACCGGGAGCAGTGATTGTTGACCTGGCGGCTTCCACCGGCGGCAACGTTGCCTACACCAAACCCGGTGAAGACGTGGACCACAACGGCGTAACGATTCTTGGCCCGCTGAACCTGCCCGCCTCGGTCCCGGGGCACGCCAGCCAGCTTTATTCGCGCAACCTGACAACGTTCATCGCGCTGATCAATGACAAGGGCACTCTGAAGATCGACATGAATGACGACATCTTGAAACCGGCTTGCGTCGCTTACGAGGGCGGGAGCGTTCATCCAAAAGTGGCCGCGGCATTGGGGCATCCCGTAGCGTAGTGCAGCAAGCTAGTAGTTAGTATTTAGTAATTAGTAGTTGGTACCTAGTGATTAGTGGCTACGAGTGAGTCAAAAGAGCAGCTTTAAGAGTAAGCCCAAGGAGACCTGAATGGAGCACTTATTGTTTCATCCTGTAGGATTCATCGTCGCGCTGGCGATGATGGAAGGCACAAAGGAACTGTCTTTCAACCCGGCGGTCCTCATCGCTTCTCTTTATGTTTTTGCCCTGGCCGCTTTTCTTGGCTATCAGGTGATTTCACGCGTGCCTCCGCTGCTGCACACGCCGCTGATGTCGGCCACGAATGCGATTTCAGGTATCTCGCTGATTGGCTCGATTGTGATTGCGGGATCGCACTATGACGAGCACCAGATGCTGGCCTCGATTTTGGGCTGCGCCGCGGTGACCTCAGCCATGATCAACGTGACGGGCGGCTTTCTGATTACTGACCGCATGCTGAAGATGTTCCGCAAGAAAGAAGCGCCCAAGACGGAAAAGCCGGAGGAGAAAAAGTGAGCCACGCTCAATATTTCCTTGAAGCTACATATCTCATTGCCTCCTGTCTGTTTGTTCTTGGCTTGAAGGGGCTGAGCCATCCTGATACGGCGCGCCGCGGCATGATTATGGCTGCCGCCGGAATGGCCGCCGCCGTAATAGGCACGTTATTCCACCCTGATATTCATAACTATCTATATATTGCCATTGGTCTGATTCTGGGCTCTAGCATTGGTATTCCCATGGCCATGGTGCCGATGACCGCCATGCCGCAACGGACCGCGCTCTCACACGCGTTTGGCGCGCTTGCTGCTTCGATGGTCGGCATTGCGGAATACGTGATTCACGGCAGCAAGCTTGGCCCGGTGAAAGTGGGCGCGCTGGGTTTGGAAGTTATGCTTGGATCACTCACCGTGACAGGTTCGCTGATTGCCGCAGCTAAGCTCCAGGAATTGATGCGCGGCACGCCGATCATGTTTAAAGGCCAGCAGATTTTTAATCTGGCGCTTTTTATTGTGATGGTCGGATCTTTTGTTACGTGGATCATTAATCCAGCGGGCGCTACGTTCTTTTATGTCATGGTTGGCTGCGCTTTTGTGTTTGGCATCATGCTGGTCATTCCTATCGGCGCGGCGGATATGCCCGTGGTGATGTCGCTGTTGAATTCTTACGCCGGTTTATCTTCGGCGGCGACAGGATTTGTGCTCGGCAATAACGTGCTGATCATCGCCGGCACGCTCGATGGCTTCTCCGGATTCATCCTGTCAATTCTCATGTGCCGCGCCATGAATCGGTCGATAACCAATGTGCTGTTTGGCGGCTTTGGAGCAGCCGTCACGCAGGAAACCGCGGTTACGGGATCGATGCGCGAAGTCGGGCTTGACGACGTAGCCGTGCAGCTTGCCTATGCTAACCAGGTTGTATTCGTTCCTGGATACGGCATGGCCACCGCGCAGGCGCAACATGCCTGTCGCGAGCTTGGCAATATTCTGGAAGAGCGCGGTATCTCCGTAAAGTACGCGATTCACCCGGTCGCTGGGCGCATGCCGGGACACATGAATGTGCTTCTGGCTGAAGCCAACGTGCCGTATTCATCGCTCTACGAAATGGAGCAAATTAATCCTGAGATGCAGTCAACGGATGTTGCTGTGGTTATCGGCGCGAATGACGTAGTCAACCCCGATGCGCGCGATAACCCAAAGAGCTTAATCGCGGGAATGCCAATCATAGAAGTCGATAAGGCAAAATCGGTTGTGGTCTTGAAGCGCGGCAAAGGTAAGGGGTTTTCAGGCCTGGAAAATCCTTTGTTCTTCAAGCCGGTGACGGGAATGCTGTACGGTGATGCCAAGACCTCGCTGACAAATCTGGTACAGGCGGTACAGAAGGTCTAGCTGCCCGGACTAGAATCTGAGCCTGAACTCAAACGCGATGAGCGTCACCCATGTGTGGCGCTCATCGCATTTTATATTCCGTAGATCGCTGAGACTCAATAGTTCATGTTGAAGTTCAGCAGGTTCCAGTGATACGAGAACCAAACAAAGGCGAGGCAAGCCAGCAGTAGCAGAAGATTCCACACTTTGCCCCAGAACCATGCATGCGGGTCTCTCCACGACCGAAGTGACGCCAGCAATACAACAACCGTTCCCAATGCTCCCAGGAGACCCAGAAACTGTATCGCTTGAAACTTGAAATCGGTCCGGGAACTCAGGACATTAATTCCTCCACTTGTAAGCACTGTCAGAAAGATCAACAGGAATGTAATATCCACCGCGCATACCACGCGCACCCACGGACGCAGGGGCAGATAGCTGGGGTCAAGATCAAGCCGCTGGTGATAATGCCCTCGAATAATGGCTGCCAGCGGCCAGCACACCAGCGTCAATCCCAAAACAACGAGCACGCCCACAATCAATGCCTGGTTGAAATCGGCGCTTTGTACCAGTGACACGCGTTGCTCCGCGGCGGCAGGGAAGTTCGGCGCAAGAACGATATTTCCTTTATCGTCATGCACGAAAGCAAGCAGGTCCTGGCCATTGACGGACCGGTACACTAGCGGCGCAATCTCCTGCCACTTTTTTATCTGGCCATTGAAGTCCTTGAATGGCTCAACTTTGATCATGCCGTTTTCATCCGGCGTCACGCGGACATTTTCCTCCACTGCGCCTACTTTCAAAAAGCTGCTTTCAGATCGGCGTGTGGTCAAATATCGACCGGCAATGGCCTTGGCGTCCGCATCGGCGCTGGTCAGCTTCTCAACTCTCGGCGGCGTGTAAGGAAAGTAGCGATCCAGAAAGTGATACCACAGCGCGCTTCTCGGGCTGATCTCGCCTTTGCCGCCGCTGTTATATGAGACGAAGAAGCCGACACCGGTTTCCAGCATCAGGTGCAGGTCGCTGTGGAAGTAAACCGTGTCTCCGCCGTGGCCGATGATGCGTTTTCCGTTGCGCGACTCTTCATAGAAGCCCAGGCACATGCCGTTGAGCGCCGGGCTCAGCCCGAACTGGCGTGAGTGCATCTGCGTTGCCGTCTCGGGACGAAGAATCTGCGTGTTCTCAAACTTGCCGTTCTGGAGATGCGCGATCATGAACCGCGAAATATCGGCAGCCGTCGCCGCCAACGCGCCTGCCGGAGCTTCTTCAATAATTTCGAACGGCTTGGATTTTCCTGACCCGAGCCGGTAGCCGTTGGACATGAGCGGTTTCAAGTCTGCAGGCAGAGGTTGCGCGAAGGTGGAGTGCGCCATGCCCAGCGGCTTGAAAATATTTTCTGCTACGTAATCATTGAATGGACGTCCCGAGACGCGCTCCACAATGTATCCGGCCAGTGAGGCGCCATAGTTGGAATACGCTGGCGTGGTACCGGGAGGGAAGATGCGTTCCGGAATATGCGTGACAAGATGCTGCTTCAGTGTGGCGGAAGGAGCCGCGTCTTCCGTGATCAGGTCTTTGATCTGTTCCTCAAAGCCCGGAGTATGCGTCATTATGTTACGCAGCGTAATCGGCTTGCCAAATTTTGCTGGGATCTTGAAGTCAAGATATTCGTTGATATCGCGGTCCAGGTCGAGCTTGCCCTGTTCCACCAGTTGCATGACGGCAGTCCATGTAAATAGCTTGGAAACCGACCCGGGACGGAACAGTGTGGCGTCAACCGTAACGGGAGTTTTCTTTTCCACGTCGCTATAGCCGTAACCCTTGGCGAACAGGATTGCTCCATCCTTCACCACCAGCACCACGGCCCCGGCAATGTCTTCGCGCTCAAGCTGCATGGGAACAAATCCATCCAGAAAAGCATGCACGTCTTCCACGGTAAGTTCATGCGGAGGCTCCGTCACTTTCGATTCACCAGCGGTCGGCGCCTGGGGCGTAGGAGGAACCGGCGTCTTTTTTGGAACCTGCGCCATCGCTGCTGAAGCGAGTAGGACAAGCGTAAGAGCAAACGGCAGAACCATCCTTAGTTTCATGCGACGAGGTCTCATGGGACGAAACGACTCCGTTTCCTGGATTTCAATCGGGAAAGAATACCATGCGTGCTGTAAAGAATTTGGCCAGAGCTAACGCGTCGGAACCTGCTGTCGAGTAATCAGTCCCGTCATCGCCCAGATGCCGAGCAACGGTCCCAGCGCCATGCTGGCCAGCGCCCAATTCCATCCGTAGCGCGCCGCAATCGCTGCCATCAAGCGGATGACAAAAGCTGTCAACAGAAATCCCAACGCTACCTGGCAGGTCAGCGCCGTGCCGACATAATTTTTGTCGGAGACTTCGCTGATAATGGTAGAGAACTGCGCTGAATCGGCAATCACCGCGATTCCCCAGATCAAGGAAAGCGGAATCAGAATCAGCGGTCGATGCAGAACTAGCGCAGCCAGCACGCAGCAAACAGAGCTGATCGCCATGGCAATGATCGTTACGCGAGCGCGCTGCGCCACTCGAACAGAAGCCGCCTGGTCTTGCAACTTATCGCTGGCTGCGCCGGCCCAGATGCAGCCCACCGCGCCAATGGCAATAGCCAGTGCCGCCATGGTTTCAAAAATCGAGCGTGACCAACCCGCGGAAACAGAGAAGATCACGGCGATCCATCCCCACATGGAATAGAGCTCCCACATGTGTCCCAGATAGCCGAGATTCGCTAGCCGCAATGGTCTATTGCGAACGATCTCAAGAATCTGCGCCGGATCAAAGCGCGACTGCGGCATGGCATACGGGCCCTGACGAACCGCTAAAGCAACAATCAGCGCGCCCAGCAAAGCCTGCGCACTTCCCAACAACACCACACCCTGCCACGGTACTCGGCCTACAGCGTTTACTGCATGAGGGAGCGCCGATCCGACTGTGAGGGCCCCGATCATGATTCCCAGAGCCAGTCCGCGTCCGCGCTGGAACCACCCGGCAATAATCTTCATGCCTACGGGATAAACACCGGCCAGGAAAAATCCAGTAGCGCCGCGCAGCAGAATGGCCGGCAATGGCTGTGCGGCTAAAAAAGCAAACGCGGCATTGGCAGCCGCTGCAGCAACGGCGGAAACAACCAGAACTTTGATGGGGCTAAAAATGTCGGGAATGTTGAAGAGTGCAAAGGTGATAGCCCCGACGGAAAATCCAATTTGCACGGCGATAGTCAGCCATGATCCCAACGCAAGGCCTGAGTGCCACAAGGTTGTGATCTGCGGAATCACTGCCGTCCCGGTAAACCAAAGAGACATCGCCAGTAAGATGGAGACTGAAAGCAAAAAAAGCGCCCGCCGGGATGAGAGTCCCTGGCGGGCTTCTGTCTGAACTGTTACGGGCATCTAGCTTTTGAGTTTCCGGCGTTCGCAGGATTCCACCATTTTGGTGGGATCAATAGCCTCGCTGTCCAGTTGCATTTCGGCTATTTTGCCTTCTTTATCGATCAGGAAATTCACGCGGCGGCCAATTTTGCGTTTCTCATCGTATAGCCCGTATTTGCGCGTTATGTCGCCACCCCAGTCGCTCAGCAGCGGAAAGGTAACGTTGATTTTTTCCGCCCATGCGGCGTTGCTGAAGGGGCTGTCCATGCTAATACCCAGTACCTGGGTATCTGCAGCTTCCAGTTTTTGCAGGTTCGCCTGGAAGTTCTGCATCTGCTTGGTTCAACCACCGGTGAAGGCAAAGATATAAAACGCCAGCGCGACGTTTTTCTTGCCCTTAAAGTCATGAAGTGAGACCTGTTTTTGGAAGGTTTGGTCTCGCAAAGTGAAATCGGGCGCGACGTCTCCGACTTTTAATGCGGGTGCCGGTGGCGCTTCTTTTTTTTCTTCTTTCTTCTCGCTTTGCGCCAACAAACTGGTACCGGCCGTCGGCCCCAGCAGCGCTAGCGTTCCCAACATTTGGACAGCGGTTCTTCTACGCATTAGTTCTTTCCTCCGCATGAATGCTGCATGGTAAGCCTAAATATCCATAATCAGTACGTCAATAGGGCAAACGTTCATCGCCCTATGCGTCTATACCGGGCTTCCCAGCAACTTTGGCCGCACTGAGTGTTAGTATTTGGCGGAGATATATTTCAATGACAAGATTAAGCTTCTTGATCGTACTGGCGCTGGCTGGCCTGGCGTCTGCGCAGGTTTCCAGCACCTCCGCCGCAATCCAGCTCAATACCATTTACGCCGGCGCCGATGGCAAGTTTGAAGCTGCTCCAGACACCGCCGTCATACGCATGGACATTGCTTCCCAGCAGGACACCTCGCGCGCAGCCTATGACCGCGCAGCTTTGGCCGTCGATCACGTTCGCCAGATCTTGAAGAGCAATGGCAGTGACTTGAAAGCCGCGCAATTCGGGACGTACCAGGGACAGCCAATGTACGACTGGAAAAATCCCAAACATAAAGTGATCGGGTATCGAGTGACCTCGGACATTACTTTGAAGCTGCGCGACTTTACCAAGATCGGAGCGCTTACAGAGCAATTGGCGGACGTTGAGGACACACAGAACCAATCAGTGAATTACACCCTGGAAGACATTGAACAAGCCAAAGCCAAAGCATCTGAAGATGCGCTGAAAAAAGCCCGCAACCAGGCGGCAGCCGTGGCCACTGCCGGCGGACGCACGCTGGGCGATCTTCTCTATGCGTCAGTAGACGTAAACCAGCCCAACATCGTGCCCATGGTATTTGCGCAGGGCATGGCGCGCTCAGCCGCACCTGCGGCCACTCCGCCACCCATGGCTGATTTCACACCGCAAACCATAACTATCAACGCGCACGTAAACGCTTTGTTCGCGCTGAAATAACAGCTCTGGCAATCCTGACACTGGCGCCGCTGAGTGACTAGTCCTGGCCCATGATCAGCGGCAATCCATTCTTGGGATTGCCAATCACAATGATCTTTGCATTCGGACTTTTAGCCAGGGTTTCCGTGGCCTCAATGCCTTTCCATTGCAGCAGCTGCGCGCTGATGCCCTGGGCAACGATCTGTTGGAAGTCATGAATGCCCTGGGCTTCAATCCGTTTGCGGTCTGCTTCCTGCCGTTCTTTTTGCAGCCGGAAATTCATCGCCAGCGATTCCTGCTCCGCCTGCTGTTTGGTTTCAATGGACGCCCTGAGCGTGTGCGGAAGTTGAATGTCGCGCAAGAGCACGCTTTCTACCACAACGCCTCGAGGCTCCAGCGTCGCCTTCAATCCTGACTTGATCTCGTCTTCCACTTCTTTTCGCGAACTTGAATACAGCGTGTTGGCGGAGTGTCCCGCGGTTGTATCGCGAATAATGGAACGCAGGTTGGGATCGATGATAGTGCGCGCGTAGTCTGGTCCTAGCTTGCTGTAAACGTCGGCAGCATGGCTCTGGTCAAGGTGGTAAATAAGAGACGTGTCAATCTCCAGGTTCAAGCCTTCCATGGATGGAGTAGATGTGTGCTCTTCCTGGGCCTGTGTGCGCACGGAAAATACGTGGTTGATTTTGAACGGAGAAACAAAATGGGTCCCAGCCGGCAGCGTTTCACCCGTAACGCGTCCGAAATAAACGAGTACGCCGACGTTTCCTGGCGGAACGTACGCCACGGAAGCCCATAAAAGAATGATGAGGAACACAAGCCCGATCCCGACCAGGATGGGAGTGCCGGAAATTGACTTGGGATTTGAGTTGATGATTCTAGGATCGAAGTGTGACATTCAGGAAAACTCCTTTTCTTTGTTGCGGTTAGTTGATGTCCCTTGGCGAACGACAGAGATTTCCTGCCGGGGCATGATTCACAAGGTTTCTTTGCAACTTCTTTATGTTTTGGCTGGTAACGGTTCTAAGAATAAGGCCGCTGAGGGATTGCAGCTAAGTAATAATTTGGGAAGAAAACGTGCTCTCAGAAAAATCCACAGAGCAATTTTTTCAGGGGCAGGGAATTACTACCCGCTTTTCCACTGAGCTACTCTGCTAAATCCTTTATTTTCAGTAGCAATTGAATGGCACAGAGGATGCAATAACCCATGCCAGACGAAGTGGCGCGCATCGGGGCGCTTTCGAATGGATCTAACGGCCAGAGATCCCTCGAAAGTGCCTCGTTGCATTTTGAGCGGAGCGGTGTGACCAAGGCAAGCCGAGCGGGAACCTGCACGGGAAATCCTGAGCCGAATGCGAAGGATCCCAGCTTAGCCGATCCGGTGGTCTGAACAAGCGGCAACGCCGAGCGGGAGTCACCAGCCGAAATCCGGAGCGGTCCCGAGGCTTATCGATTCTCCTCAAAGTCAATTCTGCGCCGGCGCCTCAGGCAGTAATGTGCTCGACGAGGGCATTGTAACGCGCAAGATGTTCCTTGAACGCCTCAACTTCCTTAAAGGGATCCAACACGAATGCCTCAACTTTCTTTAGGGGATCCAAGACGTTAAAGGGATTCGACACATTCAGCAGTGCTTTGCTCCATCCGATTTCGCCGGCGTGATCTAACTTCCAAACATCGAGAAGCTTGCGGCCGGGGCGCTGCGCTGACTCCGCGGTAACCACGCCATCATTCGGTCCTTTGATCTTGCCAATTGCGGTGGCCAGATCAAAAAGCAGAAGTTCAGAGCCATCCTGAAGCGCGTTTCCCGCAATTTCAAAATACTGAATATGTACGCCAGGTTTGTCCTTTACGTCAGGCGTGTCCTCATTGAACTGTTTGCAGAAGTCGGTTGTAAGATTATGTACGGCACCGGCGTGCTCGTTCAACTGTTTCATGATGAAGGATGGGATTTGAGCGCGCAGCGGATCAGTAGGATTCTCGAATGCATCCGCCACCGGCGATCCCCCGTGCGGTGTTCCAATGGTTACAAGAGTTGCGACCCGACTCGACAGAACGCCATTTGTGTGCAGTGCCTGCCGCGCGTCCAGCCCGCCCATGCTGTGTGCGAGTATGTGCATTCCCGTGCCTGCTTTCGGATCGTCCAAAATCTGCTCAGCAAGCTGCGCTCCACGTTGTTCAATGGAGCCGACCGGGTTCACTGTGGGAACGATAACGCTGTGGCCTTTGGATTCCAGGGCTCGGCGCACCCCGTTGAAGTAACTCACGAACGAGAAACTGGGAAACAGATCGCCGAAGCCGAAAAGGCCATGCGCAAGAACAATTATGCTCATGTGGTTTCCTCCGCCGTCAAAAAGCCGTACAAATACACAACGGAATTACACGAGCTGTACCTTTTCCCTAAGATCGATTCCCGCCCGTCGCAGGATGCCGGCAATCTCGCCATCGTTCAGGCGTGAAGCGTCATACTCCACTCGAATGGTGTGTTCTTTCTCGTCAAACTTGATCTTGCGGACGCCGTAAACTTCCCAGGCATTGTTCAGCGCTTCCATTTCTTTTTCTCCGGGCGGCGTGCCGTATTTGAAAACTACATCCAGCAGGGTCATCAAGCTCTCCACTTAAATGTTTTGTTGACCCTCCAATATATCTCAAGCACTCATCCCTGATTTGACCTAGATACCCCTAGGGGGTATATTAAGAGTGGGTCAGGTCCGTTATGAAGAAACAAAAAGCACAAAAAGATACACATCGCGCCATGCCGCGTGATGAATCCGCGCGCCAGGATTTGCTGCTGCGTCTGCGCCGCGTTGAAGGCCAGGTTCGGGGCGTGCAGAAGATGGTGGAAGACGAACGTTACTGCCCGGACGTGCTGGTGCAGATGTCCGCCATCCATGAGTCGCTGCGCGCCGTGGAACGAATCCTGATGAAGGACCATTTGCAGCATTGCGCCACGGAAGCCTTGCGTTCCGGCGACGACAAGCAGGCGCAGCGCACCTATAACGAGCTGACAGAACTCTTTTACCGCCACGCCCGCTAAGGGAATTTCAAGAATATGAATTCAGAAAAAACAGCCTCTGATAAAACCGGAAGGACGCTCGTCAAAGACCCCGTCTGCAACATGGACGTTGATCCTGCCACGGCTGCTGGTTCGTCCGAGTACAAAGGCCAGACTTACTATTTTTGTAGCCTGGGATGCGTGAAGCGCTTTAACGCCGATCCGGAAAAATATCTGGCGCCCAGGCCCGCCATCGCTCAAATTCCCAAGAGCCAGATGGTGCAAATCGGGGGAATCGCGCCGTTGAAGCCGGCGGGGCAAGCTGTAGCGCAGGAGCAGGAAGCAGGCAAGGGAACCATCACATACGTTTGCCCGATGGATCCGGAAGTCCGGGAGAGCAGGCCGGGAGCGTGCCCCAAATGCGGCATGGCTCTTGAGCCGGAAACGGTGGAATACACATGCCCCATGCATCCGGAGATTGTGCGCAGCGGCCCGGGTAATTGCCCGATCTGCGGAATGGCTCTTGAACCGCGCGTGGCTGCCGGGATTCACGAAGAAGACGATTCAGAGCTGCGCAGCATGCAGCGGCGGTTCTGGGTTGGCGTGGCGCTTAGTATTCCTTTGCTTGCCATTTCCATGGGCGGCATGGCCGCAGGCAGTCCACTCCACAACCTGCCCGCTGGCTGGATGGAGTGGCTGCAGCTTGCGCTTGCGACTCCCGTGGTGCTCTGGGGTGGCTGGCCCTTCTTTCAGCGTGGGTGGGCATCGCTCGTCAATCGACACCTGAATATGTTCACGCTGATCGCTATGGGAACAGGGACGGCATACGTCTTCAGCTTGATCGCAACGCTCGCGCCCGGCATTTTTCCTGCTTCTTTCCTCGGCCATGGCGGAAGGCCCGAAGTTTATTTTGAATCCGCCGCCATCATCGTGACACTGGTGTTGCTGGGCCAGGGTTTGGAATTGCGCGCGCGCCGCCAGACCAGTTCGGCGATCAAGGCGCTTCTCGATCTCAATCCTAAGATAGCGCGGCGACTGCGCCCGGATGGATCCGACGAGGAAATTTCCTTAGACAAGGTCCAGCGTGGCGATCGGCTGCGTGTTCGTCCCGGCGACCGCATTCCCGTCGACGGCACTGTGGAAGAAGGGAACAGTTCGATTGATGAGTCAATGATCACCGGCGAATCAATGCCGGTAGAAAAAACACCAGGCGCAAAGGTAGTGGGTGGAACTGTAAATCAAACTGGTTCTTTCATCATGAGCGCGGAAAGATTGGGTTCTGAAACGCTGCTGGCGCAGATGGTGCGCATGGTGGCTGAGGCCCAGCGCAGCCGCGCTCCAATCCAATCGCTGGCCGACAAAGTCTCCGGATATTTTGTGCCCGCGGTCCTGCTGGTGGCGCTGCTCACGTTTATCGTTTGGGCCATCTGGGGTCCCGAGCCGCGACTCGCTTACGCTCTGGTCAATGCCGTTGCGGTACTCATTATCGCGTGTCCATGCGCTTTGGGGTTGGCCACTCCCATGGCCGTGATGGTCGGCACCGGACGCGGCGCACATGCCGGCGTGCTCGTCAGAAATGCAGAAGCGCTGGAACTCATGGAGAAGGTTGACACGCTGGTACTCGACAAGACCGGCACCCTGACGGAAGGGAAGCCGCGGATGACGTCTATGGCTGCAAGTGGTGGTATTTCTCAAGTCGACCTTCTGCTATTAGTCGCGGCCGTCGAGAAGTTGAGCGAGCACGCCGTAGCCGCAGCGATCGTTCGCGAAGCAGAACAACGCCGACTGAAGATTCCACAGGTGACGCAATTCCAGTCCTTCACCGGCCAGGGTGTCACGGGAGAAGTTCTGGGGCGGCGGGTTGTTGTAGGAACATCTGATTTTCTTGTGAGCCGCGGAATCGATACGCTCCCGATATCGTTGCAAGCCGAGGTGCTCAGTCGTCAAGGACAAACAATCATATTGGCCGCGGTGGACGGTAAAGCTGCTGGCGTGATCGCCGTTGCCGATCCTATCAAGAGTTCTGCTCGTGAAGCCGTGGCGTCGCTCAAGCGCGGCGGCCTCCGCCTGGTCATGCTCACCGGCGACAATCGCGCCACGGCAGAAGCCATCGCCAAGGAACTTAACATCTCTGAGTTCGAAGCCGAGGTCTTGCCAAACCAGAAACTGGCAATCGTCAAGAAGCTGCAAGCCGAAGGCCGCATCGTCGCCATGGCGGGAGACGGCGTGAATGACGCGCCTGCGCTGGCACAGGCCAATGTCGGCATCGCCATGGGGACCGGTACTGATGTGGCGATGGAAAGCGGCGACATCACGTTGATCAAAGGCGATCTGAATGCCCTTATGCGGGCGCGCAACCTGAGCCGCGCCACCATGAGTAATATCCGGCAAAATCTTTTCTTTGCATTTATCTATAACTTGCTCGGCGTGCCCATTGCCGCAGGCGTTCTATATCCATTTACAGGCTTGCTACTGCAGCCGGTCTTTGCCGCAGCGGCCATGAGCTTCAGCTCCGTCTCGGTGATCGCCAATGCTCTGCGTCTGCGCCGCGCACGACTCTAGGCCAGAGCGGCAACAGGAACTTTTGACGCCGGCGAGAACCACTCATGTACACACTTCACCAACTTTCTTCCCGCAAACAGAGCTTGATCGTCAGATAATGGGCGCATTTGATTGATCCGGTGACCGAAAACCGGTTTGCAGGATGAGCATGCAGCAAGTGAAAGAGAACGGTTTCGTTACAAGTCTGCAGGAAATTCACGCGGGCCTTGAACGGTTAGAACGCAGGGAGTGGTGGCGATGGGCTGCGGCCCTGTTGATCATGCTCTTGTTGACTCTTGGACTGTTCGCGCTTTCCCTTCCTGGCGTGGCAAAAGACACCTTTAGCCAGGAGCAATTGAGTTTGACGGTCCGCGGATTGCTTGCGCTGGTTCTGGTATTCGATTTTTTTGTCATTTATCAGCAAGTCTTGATCTCGCGCAGACGTAAGCAACTGGCTGGGCAGATCGGCATGCTGGCCGCGCTGGAGGCACTGAAGCCTGCCACGCCTGAAGAGCAGGCAGGGAAGAAAGAGCGCCGGCGGTCGCTACGTTACCCATTTGATCAGCGGCTCACTGTGACGGCAAAAGTGCAAGGGAAACAATCTATCATCTACGGACGCACCATCGATATCAGCGAATCTGGACTGGGCGCGGTACTTTCAGGTTTCCTGGAGCGCGGCGACAGCGTCTCCGTTGAATTCAATACAAGCACAGGAAGCTTGAGACTGACGGCCATGGTTCGCTTTGTGCATGGGTTCCGTCACGGTTTCGAATTCGTAGGCATGAGCGCTGCCGAATCACAAGACGTCAAACGGGCCTGCCAGTCGGCGGCTGCGATCCTCCCGCGCTGATCGAGAAAAAAGCACAGGCTCTTTCGGCATTAGGGTCCTGAGATGGCGTGCCGCCGGCAGTCTGCTCGTCAGACCACCTTCAGCTTCCACTTTCCCTTTTTGAAAATGTAAATTCCGATGAGCGAGAGCAGGACTTCGGCCACCAGGATCGCGTAATAAGCGCCGTTCGGACCGATGCGAAATTTCATGCTTAAAACGAAGGCCAGAGGCAACTGGACGATCCAGTACACAAAAAAGTTGATCCACGTTGGCGTCCATGTATCGTCTGCTCCGTTGAAGGCCTGCACAATCACCTCGCCATAGGCCCACAGGACATAGCAACAGCTGATTATTCGCAGACAGCTTGCGCCGTAGCGGACCACCTGCGGGTCGCTGCTGAACACTCCCACTAATTGCGGCGCGAAGATCAAGAACCCCAGTGACACCACCGCCAGAAAAACAGCGTTGAAGAAACTGGCGCGCCAGACTGACTGCTCGGCCCGCTCTGGCTGCTTTGCTCCCAGGTTTTGCCCCACCAGCGTTGCCGCCGCAGACCCAAGCCCCCACGACGGAAGAGTCGAGAAGATCACAATACGGATGGCAACGGTATAGCCCGCAGTGGCTTGACTGCCAAAAGACTGGACCATGCGCACCATCGCCAGCCAGCTCGCCGTGGCTATCAAAAGCTGCAATACGCCGAGTCCAGAGACCTCAAAGATGTTCCACATCAGCTTCAACTTCAGGCGGACGTGCTTGCGCAGAATGTTCAGGTGCGCGCTGCCCTTGCTGAGCATGTAAAGCTGAAAAGCGATACCAATGCTTCGTCCGATGCTGGTGGAAACCGCGGCACCTGTAACGCCGAGCCGGGGAAATGGTCCCAGACCCCGGATCAGGCAGGGATCGAGGAACAAATTGATGAGGTTGGCCAGCCAGAGAACGCGCATGGCAATAGCTGCATCTCCTGCGCCGCGAAAGACCGCATTAATCAGAAAAAGCAGCAGGATGATGCCGGAACTGCTCAACATGATCCGCGCGTAAAGCGAGCCGACGCGCAGAATTCCCAGACCGGCTCCCATCCAGCGGAGCAAACTGGGCGCGAATGGAAACGCAATGGCAAAGATCAGGACCGCGAACCCGAGACCGATCAGGATGGATTGAACAGCGGCTTCGGCCGCGCCATTCTGGTCATGTTCGCCCACGCGCCGCGCTACCACAGCGGTGGTTCCCATGCTTAGCCCGAAGGCCACGGCCATGACAAGCACCAGCATGCCTTCAGTGATGCCAACGACAGCAGTTGAGTCAGCGCCCAGATGCGCGACAAAGAAAATATCGACGATGCCGAAGAGCGATTCCATTGCCATTTCCAGCACCATGGGAACAGCAAGCAGCACGATCGCCCGATCAATAGAGATGGCCGTGAAATCCTGTTTGGAGCCGAGAATGGCTTCTTTGATCAGCGTGAACCAGCGTGCGGCCCGCGAAGGGAAGGGATTTGCAATGATTGAACTCAAGTGAATCTCCGTGGGACTGCCGAAGAGCAGCCGGAACGAATGGAAGCAATACTCGCGAGCCAGAAGGTCAGGCTGGCGATTGCGAAGCGGAGATTAGTAGGAGATTTTCATCGGCGTAGCCAATTTTGTAACACAGAATCCGGAAGGAAAGCAAAAAGCTCAATGCTTCACCTTCCGTCTTCGCGCCCTTCGCGTCCTTTGCGGTAAAATCCCGGCGAGGTCCCCGTCGATGAAAACTGTTCTGGCTGTGCTGTTGTTGTCCGCTGCCGCGTTTGCGCAAAATTCTGAAGAAGGCAAAGTTGTTCGCTATGAACTGAAGACCAGCGAACTCAAGTACACGTATGCTGCCTCGTACAGTCCGGTTGCGCATCTGAAATCCGGCAACATCCTTGAAACAAACACGGTCGACTGCTTTGGCAACGCCATCAAGAAACCCGGCGACACCCTGAGCATGGCTCCCGGCGACAATCCTCTGACCGGGCCATTTTTCATCGACGGCGCTGAGCCCGGCGATACGCTGGCTGTAAAGTTTCTCGAAATCAAGGTGGATGGCAATCAGGGTATCGGCGCACTCGCTCCGGGTTTTGGCGCGATCAACTCCACCAATTACACGCCCATGCTCAACGCGCCCATCAAAGAGAAGATCTGGTTTTATCCCATCGACCACGCCACGAATACAGCTACCTTCCAGGCGCTCGATTCGAAGTTTTCCGTAAAGTTTCCGCTGCACCCGTTCTTTGGCTGCATTGGAGTGGCTCCTGCGGGCGGCGAGGCCCGCACATCGGTTGTGCCGGAAGCTTTTGGCGGCAACATGGATTCGCCCGAAGCCAGCGTCGGCAACACGGTTTATTTTCCGGTGAATGTTCCCGGCGCCATGCTCTTCCTGGGCGACGGACACGCTGCCATGGGAGATGGCGAGATCGCCGGCACAGCGCTGGAAGTCCCGTTGCGCGGACGCGTGCAGGTGCATGTGATCAAGGGCCAGAAAATCAGCTGGCCGCGTTTTGAGAATGACGATTACATTATGACCGTCGGTGCTTACCGCCCGCTGGACGATGCCCTGCGCATCGCGTTTACGGAACTCGTCGGCTGGATCCACACCGACTACGGCCTCTCTGAGATGGACGCCTACGAGCTTCTATCGAAAGTTGGCGAGATTCACCTGAATGAGATGGTCGATCCTAATTATGTGATTGTCGCCAAGGTGAAGAAGAGCTTTTTACCGAAGCCCACGCCCGCTTCAAGCAAATAACGGGGGTTACGCTCACGAATGACCCTGGCAATGATAGTTGTCTTGATGGTCGGAATAGCGCTAATTTTTATAGTTTTGTGATGTGGGCAAGCGATTCTGGAGAGTGTCAGAAGCGCCTGATACGCCTTCGCATCAGTGTTCTGGCCTGGAACATTCTCGTCGTGACTGTCTTTCTGAGACTCACGTCCAACTGATGAGCTCTTTACAACTTCTGCAGGTAGTCCACAATTTCCGGGCCGGCCCACGGCTGCGGGCCGATGAACTTGCGCAATATTTTTCCCGAGCGGTCGATCACATAAGTCTCTGGTGGTCCTGTCGGCTGGTAGAGGTCTTTAAGTTTGCGCTCGCGATCGTGAACGGTAAGAAAACCCAGTTTGTGTTCACTTACAAACTGCTTATATGCGTTGTCCGTGTCGTCATAACTTACGGCTACAATGGTCACCTTGTCTCCCATGCGTTTTTGCAGGCGCTCCAGGTCGGGAATTTCCTCAATGCAAGGCGGACACCAAGTAGCCCAGAGATTCAAAATGACAATCTTGCCACGATAGTCATGTAGAGCAACCGTCCGTTCTGAATCTTGCAGCGTGAAATCCGGGGCCGGTGAGCCGATCAGGCGCAGCTTGGGCTGATCATTGCAGCCGACGCAGCCTGCCAAAACTGCCGACAGAAGGACCGGAATTACGATTCGAAAGGGCTTCACCCCCTTATAATAACCCGATTCTGATGGAAACTGACCGCGCAAAACGGACGGTCGACGTCATCATCCCCGCACGGAATGAGGAGGATTGCCTTGGCCGGTGCCTTCAGTCCCTGGTGGCCCAGCAGGACATCTCCTTTCAAATCACAGTGGTAGACGATGGATCGACGGACCGGACCCGGGCTATTGCAGAGTCTTTCACCGGAGTCCGGGTACTGAGCGCGGGCGAACTTAAGCCGGAGATGACGGGTAAGGTTAACGCGCTTGTCACCGGCGCCGCAGGCAGCACTGCCGAGTGGTTGCTGTTCACAGACGCTGACACCTTCCATTACCCAGGATCGTTAGCGGAATCTGTAAGGGAAGCTGAAAGCCGTAAAGTCGATCTGTTTTCCTACTCGCCGGAGCAGGAAATCGCCTCCTGGTGGGAACTGGCGGTGATGCCTCTGGTTTTTGCCGATCTTGTACGGACCTATTCTTCAGAAAGAATCAATGATCCCGCCGACCCCATTGTGGCGGCGAATGGGCAATATATCTTGGTTCGGCGCCAAGTTTATGAAAGCCTTGGAGGACACGGCGTCCTGCCGCTCAATGTCCTTGAAGACATTGAGTTAGCAAAAATGTTTAAAGTGTCAGGTCACAGGATCTGGTTTCGTTATGGCGCTGGCATTGTGCGCACCAGGATGTACCGCACCTTTAGCGCGATGTGGGAAGGATGGTCGAAGGGTCTGGCTATTCTTTTTCGGCGGCCAGTGCTGCTGGCGATAAAACGCGCACTTGAGTTCGTTGCGATTGCGGTCCTGCTTGGAGCGGGGCTGGCGATGATTGCTCGCAGCCATTTTGGGAGTGCTGCAGTGTTCTTCTCAACAGGGGTGCTTTTCTATCTGATTTTCCTTTTCCGGATTCGCCAGGCGCATTTCCCGTGGAAAGCTAACCTTATGGCGTTCATAGGGTTACCGATTTACGTGTCACTTTTGTTGCGTTCACACCTCCATTTCAATCGGAGGGGCGAGTTAACATGGAAGGGACGGACATACGCACAATCTGCACCTAAGGCGGCTGTGGATTCATCTACTCGAAAGGGCGATCTGCGCTAACGATCTCAAATCTGATGGTTTATTTGACAAGGAAAGCGGAGTTTTCAGCGTCGCATTACTACCACAATCCGGAATTCACCCCGGAGGAGAACCAGCGCATTTTTGGCAAGTGCAACAATCCGCACGGCCATGGACACAATTACACGCTGGAAGTTACGGTGAAGGGAAATGTGGACCAGCGATCGGGATTTGTGGTGGACCTGAAAGAGTTAAAGGAGATCATGAACCGCGAGGTGATTGAGGCAATAGACCATCGTTTCCTCAACAAGGAAGTTGCGGAGTTCAAAGACCAGATCCCCACGACGGAAAACCTGGCAATCAGCATCTGGCGACGCCTTGCGCCCAAGCTGAATTTGGCCGAACTGCATCGGGTCCGCGTGTATGAGACACCGGATCTCTTTGTGGATTTTTACGGAGAAGCATGAAGGCCTACCTGACCAGAAGATACCTGTTCTCGGCGTCGCACCGGCTGCATTGCGTGGAAATGTCAGATGCGGAGAATAAGGCTGTCTACGGTAAGTGCAACAATCCACATGGTCACGGCCACAATTATTCCGTTGAGGTCACGGTTGCGGGCCGGGTTGATCCCCGGACAGGCATGGTTTGCAACCTGGTGGACCTCGATTCTTTTGTGCATGAAAAAATCCTGGAACGTTTTGATCACCAGAACCTCAATACATTAGAAGAATTTCAAGGAACTGTCCCGACTACGGAAAACCTGTGTGTTGAAGTCTTCGACATTCTGGAAAGAGACTTTCACCACGCTGAGGTCGAAAAAGTTCGTATCGAAGAAACCATGCTCAACTCCTTTGAATACGCCGGGGGCAGGGAAATCCGCTACTAGGAGATTTTGGTGAAATCAGGAGCTGTTGTGAAGAAATTTGACGAAGCCTCGCCGGTATCCGCAGTCAGCACGCAGGAGTTACTGCGTGAACTACTGCTGCGGCTGGGCGAAGACCCCGACCGCGACGGCCTCTTGCGCACGCCGGAACGCATGCAGAAGTCTCTGGAATATCTGACCAAGGGCTACGACCAGGATGCCGATAAGGTCCTGCGGGGCGCACTGTTTGATGTGCCCTATGACGAAATGGTGATCGTTAAGGATGTTGAGATGTTCAGCTTGTGCGAGCACCATCTGCTGCCGTTTTTTGGCAAGGTTCACGTCGCCTACATTCCGAACGGCAAAGTGCTGGGATTGAGCAAGATCCCGCGACTCGTGGACATCTTTGCCCGCCGCCTGCAGGTGCAGGAGCGCCTGACCGTGCAAATTGCTGAGACGATTCAGAATGCCATCAATCCCCAGGGTGTCGGCGTGGTGATTGAAGCGCGCCATCTGTGTGTGATGATGCGCGGCGTGGAAAAGCAGCATTCCGCTGCCGTGACTTCGCATATGCTGGGTACTTTCCGCACCACGCAGAATACGCGCGAAGAGTTTCTTGCTCTGATACGCAACGGAAAAAACGGAAACTCGTTCTAATGCCGGCAAAGAATGTCGCGCCAAACAAAGTCGCAGTCATTACCGGCGGCGGCAGCGGCATTGGCCTGGCGATGGCCCGTATCTTCACAACTAATGGATATTCAGTGGTGATCACTGGCCGGAACTCGAAGCGTCTTCAGAAAGCGACTGCGAGTATCGCAGCGGACAAGAAACAGGTTAACGGCATTCCCTGTGATGTGCGAGATCCCGTGTCAGTGGAGAAGCTTTTCCGCGAAATCGGCAAACAGCACTCCGCGATCGACGTGCTCATCAATAATGCCGGTGTCGCTCACGCGCTTGCACCGGTGGATCAGCTATCGATTGAAACCTGGAAAGAGGTAATCGACACGAACCTTACTGGCACATTCCTGATCACGCGCGCGGCTCTGCCGCTGATGCGCGCGGGCGGAACAATCGTGAACAATCTTTCGGTCGCGGCGGTGCAGCCGTTCGCCGGGATGGCCGCTTACAATGCTTCGAAATTTGGCGCTTTGGGATTCACTCACGCGCTACGGGAAGACCTGCGCAAGCGTGGCATCCGCGTTCTTGCGTTGCTGCCGGGCGCCACGGATACAGAAATCTGGGGCCAGTTCTGGCCGGACGCACCAAAAGAAAAGATGATTTCAGCGGAAACCGTGGCGCAAGCGGTGCTGCATGCCGTTTCAGCGCCTGCGAACACGGCGATTGAAGAGATTCGCATCGGACCCGCCACAGGCGTGCTTTAGCAGCAGAACGAACCTTGCAATCCCGCTTACTCAGTAATCTTCAAAGGCATAGACGTTTTTTCGCGTAGGCATAAGCTGGATCAGCAATGCTCCGGTTACGAATCCCCCGACGTGGGCCCAAAAAGCAACGCCGCCCACAGGACCTTTGGATTCTGTCAAAACAGATGCAGCGCCACTCAAGAGGTTGATGATGAGCCAATAGCCCAGCACCAGCCACGCAGGCAGCCAGAAAACAAAAAATCCCCACCACGTCAGCACGCGCGCCCGCGGATAAAGAACCAGGTAAGCTCCCATAACGCCGGCAATCGCGCCGCTGGCGCCGACGGTTGGGACGGTTGAACTGAAATTAAAAACTAAATGTGTGACGCCGGCAGCCAAGCCGCACACAAGGTAAAAGGCAAGGTATCGGAAATGGCCAAGCCGGTCTTCAACGTTATCTCCAAAGATCGCCAGCCCCCACATATTCAGGAGCACATGAGGCAGGGAAGCGTGCAGAAACATGGAACTGAGAAAGGGAACAAAGGCCACGGACGCAGGCAGGTACCCTTTCATCCATGCAGCCACGTGCTCCGGAACAAACGCGAACTGCATTTCAAAATCGGCACGGGCGCGGGGGCCTCCGGAGACCTGCAACGACAATTCAAAAAGAAAAATCCCAATGTTGAGTACGATAAGAAAGTAGTTGATGAATGGTGTTGTCGATCGGGGAGCGTCGTCTCTGATGGGGAACATGCGATGGCAGCTTCTTCAGTATGATGCTTGATTCAACGGAGTTACTCAAGTGGACGCGGTATTGATCGTCGACAAACCGGCTGGAATGACCTCGCATGATGTGGTAGCACGCGTGCGCCGGATCGTGGGCGAAAAGTCCGTGGGCCATCTTGGCACGCTTGATCCCATGGCGACCGGCGTCCTGCCGCTGGTTCTTGGCCGATTTACCCGTCTGGCACAGTTTTATAACGAAGCAGATAAGCGCTATGAAGGCACGATTCGTTTTGGCTGGGCGACGGATACTTACGACGCTGAAGGTCAACCGGCCGGCCCTAAACAGGCTGCTGAACTCTCATTGGAGCAGGTGCAAGACGCTGCCGCAGAGTTTATCGGCGAAATTTCTCAGTATCCGCCACCTTTTTCCGCCAAGAAAATTGCCGGCATCCCTGCGCATCGCTTGGCGCGCAAGGGGCAGCCTGTAGAACTTAAGCCCAAACAAGTCGAAATCAAAGCGTTGGAGTTCTATGATTGCGACGGCCAGACGGTTTGCTTTCGCGCCTGGGTCAGCTCGGGAACGTACTTACGGTCACTGGCGCACGATCTTGGAAAGAAATTGGGGTGCGGAGGGCATCTTGCCGCGCTCAAGCGTACGGCTGTCCGTGAATTCACGATCAACGAAGCGCACAGCCTGGAACAGCTGGAACAAGCGCAGGTGAGCAACACGCTTGACGAGCTTTTTCTCCATCCTCGGCTGGTGCTGCCGGAATTTCCCGCAGTCGTGGCGTCACCAGAAAGTGCTGCGAGAATTCGCCACGGCGGCGCGGTCAACCTGCCAGAATTCAGCAAGGCCGCCATCGTCCGAGTATTTGCAGGGCAAAGGGAACTGCTCGCTATCGCCAAGCGGGTCGCCGGGACGCTGTTCCAACCTAAAGTAGTACTTCAAGGTTAGTTTGTTCGCTTTGCGCTTCAGGACTACGCGAGCCATCTATGCAAAAAATATTCTTTTTCTCCTGTTGACATTCAAAAGGAGATGAGGTCTATTCTTATGTTGAATAACAACAGGAAGCAGCCGAACTGAAAAATGGCTACTTGGAGCGTCCTGTGAGCACAATGCGTATCCTGATCTCACGATTGAAAGGTCTCTTTGCCAGCCAACGGCAGGACGAAGAGCTGAACGACGAGCTGCAAGCCCACCTGGAAATGCTGGTGGAAGAAAACCGTCGGAAGGGAATGCCGGCAGAAGAGGCGCGCCGGGTCGCCGGGGTGACTTTGGGCGGCATCGCACAGACTGCGGAAGCATACCGCGAAGCGCGCGGCCTGCACTTTGTTCAAACTTTTCTCCAAGACCTTCGTTATGCGCTGCGGATGCTGCGGCGCACTCCAGGATTTGCCACTGTAGTTGTTATTTCATTGGCGCTGGGCATCGGCGCCAATACAGCCATCTTTAGCGCAATCGATGCGGTAATGCTGCGCATGCTGCCTGTGGAAGATCCGCAGCAATTGGTCATGCTGCATTGGCATGCACCCAGGCATCCTCAAAAATATGTGAGCGATCTGGAAGGCGGCGGTGTTGGCAATAGCGGAGAGGGAATTACAAGGTACTCATTTGCCTACGCGCAGTACCAGCAATTTAAAAATGAGAATCACGTATTCTCAGAAACCTTTGCCTTCGCGTCCAACAATGACAGCGTGAACGTTGGAATCGACGGTCGAGCTGAAACCGCGGTGATGCAAGGCGTCTCTGGAAACTACTTTGAGGGGCTTGGAGTGCAAACAATTCTAGGCAGACCCATCACGCCAGAGGATGACCGAGAATCCGCACCGGCGACGGCCGTTGTTTCCTATGAGTTCTGGCGGGGACGGCTCGGTGGGAACCAGGACGTGGTGGGCAAGAAGATCGTAGTGAACGCTTTGCCGGTCACGATTCTCGGCGTCGCGCCACCAGAGTTCTTTGGGCTGGAGCCTGGCGGAGCCCCGGGGTTGTATGTCCCGCTGGCCATGTATTCTGCTGAGCAGGCGCGCCAGGGCGGTACAGACAGCGGTCTGACGTACCTGAAAGATCCGAAAGTCTGGTGGGCTGGCGTGATCGGGCGCCTCAAACCAGGAGTTGCCGCAGCTCAGGCAGAAGCCGAATTGAAAGTGATTTTCGATCAGGGATTGAATGCCGCGGTCCCAGTTCCGGACGTCAACAAGCCAACCTTGCTGGTCAGGCCGGTTAACCAGGGTCTGGACGGCTTGCGCCGCCAATTTTCCAGCTCGCTCTTTCTGTTGATGATGATGGTCGGTGCGGTCTTGTTGATCGCCTGTGGCAACGTGGCCGCGCTGCTGCTGACTCGTGCCAGCGCGCGACAAAGGGAAATCGCTGTACGATTGAGTTTGGGTGCTCGCAGATCGCGGCTGATTCGTCAATTGCTGACGGAAAGCGTCTTGCTTGCATGTTGCGGCGGAATCCTTGGCCTTGTCATCGCAAAATGGACAGGCAGGGTATTGCTGGCTCTGCTTTCCGGTGGTCGTCGTATAAACCTCGAACTACACCTCGACGCTCGGGTGCTGCTGTTTACAGCCATCGTGTGCATCATAAGCGGGATATTATTTGGCCTGGTGCCAGCACTGCGAGCGACCCGAACAGATTTGCTCACGGCATTAAAGCAGCCATCATCCGGCGCTTCACGCGGGAAGATCACAACCAGCAAGATTCTTGTTGGCGGCCAGGTCGCGCTGTGTCTCCTGCTGCTGGTCAGCGCCGGGCTGCTGTTGCGAACGTTGAATCGCCTGGAAACGGTTGACCTCGGCTTTAACCGACACAATGTTTTGTTGTTCACCGTACGGCCAGGCCTGAACGGCTACAAGAGCACGCAACTTGACGAGTACTATCTGGAATTACAGCGCCGGATACAACGGCTGCCTGGCGTAGATTCAGTTTCGTTTTCTGACCGCAATGCCATTGGCGCCGGCGAAAGCATCACTTCAGCACAGATTCCAGGATACGTAGAAAATGGCGATGCGGCCAATTTCCACCGGCATATTGTCGGCCCAGGGTATTTCGCGACTCTGGGAATTTCCATTCGTCTTGGCCGGGAACTGGGACCGCAGGACGCACATGGCGCGCCGCTTTCCGTGGTGGTAAACCAGAAGTTTATAGACAAATACATGCATGGCGACAATCCGCTGGGGCGAGAGATTGTTTTCAGCGGAAAGAAGCCCCCGGCGCGGTTTCAAATCGTCGGGGTCGCTGGTGATGTGAAGTATGCCCGTATCCGGGAGGATGTGCCGCCGACGGTCTATTTCCCCCATGCGCAGATTTTTGCGGCCATCGGCGGAAATCGCACAGAGTCATTCTCATGGCCCTTCATGACCTTTGCCATCAAGAGCCCGCAGGCCGGACAGCCGTCACTACTAGCAGGCATCCGGCGCGAGCTGACTGCCCTGGATAAAAACGTTCCCATGGTGGAAGTTCGGACAGAGACTCAAGTGGTCGCGCAGGTCCTTTCCCTGGAACGGACTTTCGCCGCTCTCAGTTCTGCCTTTGGCTTTTTGGCGGTGCTGCTGGCGTGCGTTGGGCTCTACGGAACCATGGCCTACGCGGTAGCCAGAAAGACCAACGAGATCGGAATACGGATGGCCCTCGGCGCCGAACGAGGCGCAATCCTCGGCATGGTCCTTCGTGAGACCGCCGTAATCGTGCTGGCTGGAATTGCCGCGGGATTACCGGCCGCCTGGATTGCAAGCAATCTACTCAAAACCCGGCTCTTCGGGCTTACGCCGCACGATCCGTGGAGCATTGGGCTGTCCGTGGCGGCAACTTTGCTGGTAACGATGCTTGCCGGTTATATCCCGGCCAGAAGGGCATCGAGAGTGGACCCAATGGTGGCTTTGCGGTACGAATGAGGAGGGACAAAGCGGTAAACAGGCTCAAAATAACGGGCAATATTCAATGTCTGATAACAGATATTATGTAAACTAATACGAAACCCGCAATCTGCGGGGCTCCCTTGCGCCTGGTTAGCTTGAAACCTGACCAGCTACTGAACCGCGTCTTCCCCTCTAAGAATGGCTTTCAAGTCGGATCCAAACCGCTCCAGCGTGGCGATCCGTTCGGGTGTGGCTTCGATCATTTCCTGTTTGTGAACGAACACCTTGCGGCCTTTGCGCTCCACCAGCGGACCAAGGCTTTCTCCCATGCGCCAGCCGACATTACCGAGAATCTGCAATCCCTCGGGGCCAGGGACAAGAAATGCCAGACAGCCGTCGCGCAGGACGCCAATAGCCTTGGGAAAGCGCTCAAAGGTTTGCAGGTCAAAGCCGGCCAGGTAGAGGCGCTGGAGTTGGTGTTCGGGATCGGGCATGAAAAAGAATTGAGCCGCGAATTTATGCGAATAACACGAATTAACCTCACAAATTAGAGTTCATTCGGATTCGCGAGATTCGCGTTTATTCGTGGCTAAAAGGCCTCTACATCTTGTAGTGGCCCAAATCCTCGTCGTTCAGCCCTTCCAGCCATTTGCGCAGATCGTCGGAGGAGATTTTGTCAGCAGCGGTGCTGGCCACCTTGGAAGTCTTGAGGACTTCATCTTCGACGAAAATGGGGCAATCCAGGCGCAGAGCCAGCGCCAGAGCGTCTGAGGGACGGGAATCGATGCTGATGACTCTTCCCTCCCGCTCCATCCAGATTACGGCGAAAAACGTGTCGTCGCGCAGCTCATTCACCACAATTTTGTGGACATGCGTATCCAGTCCGATCAGAAGATTCTTGATCAGGTCATGCGTCATGGGGCGTGGCGTGCTGACTTTTTCGATCTCCAGAGCGATGGCGTTCGCTTCGTACACGCCAACCCAGATCGGCAGGACCGTATCGCTGCCAACATCTTTCAGGACGACGATAGGCATGTTGGTCACAGGATCCATCATCAATCCGCGAATTTTCATTTCCACTTCCATGTCGCTTCGCTCCAAACCGCTAAGGGCCGACCTTCACGCCATCAGCATTTATACTCCTGAGTCAGTCGGCTCGGCATGCACGGGCCTCGCCGATTACGCGTCTTACAGAATGTCGCTACGCTCCAAACTGGTCCAGGCTGACGCTTACCCGTTAATCTAATTATGCTCCCAAATCATCCGGCTCGGCGCGTGGTCGGCGTCCCAAGCCCCTCAACTAAACCATTTCACCCAACAGACTGTTAGGAAAACTCCTGGTAACCAGCACGTTAGCATAACTACCCACGGCAGGCACGGCTTCTTTCAGCACGGTAAAGTTCAGAGTGATGTTCTGCGAGGTGCGCCCGATCATCTGTCCTCGGGCCTCATTCGTGCCCTCAACCATTACTTCAAATATTTGACCTACCCGCCTTTCATAATTGATTCTCTGTATCTCGCGCTGACGTTCCTGCAGGACCTGCAGACGCTTGGACTTCTCTGCATCGCTAATGCTGTCAATCATGCCCAGCGCCGGAGTATTGGGACGGGGCGAGTACTTGAAGGTGAAAACGGCGTCAAACTGGCACTCATGCAACAGAGTAACCGTTTCCTCAAATTCGGGTGCTGTCTCATTCGGGAAACCGGCAATCACGTCCGTGGTGATCGAAAGCGGACGCTTCGCGGCTTTCATCCATGAGATTTTTTCCAGATACATTTCGCGGGTGTATTCGCGGTTCATGGCTTTAAGCACACGCGACGAGCCGCTCTGAACCGGCAGATGAATGTGGTCGCACAGCCGGGGTGACGCCTCAATAGCCTCCACAATATCTTTGCTGAAATGGCGCGGATGTGACGTGGTAAAGCGCACGCGACGCACGCCGGGAATTTCGCCGATGGCGTACAGAAGTTCGGCGAAGGTCTTTTTGCCCAGCGGATCGGCATAGGCGTTTACGTTCTGGCCCAGCAGTTGGATATCGGTGTAGCCCAGATCAGCCATCTGGCGAGCTTCAGCCATTACTGAATCCGATGTGCGGCTGCGCTCCTTGCCGCGCGTGTACGGCACAACGCAGTAAGCGCAGAACTTGTCACAGCCTTCAATGATCGTGATGTAACCGCGGTGTGGATTGGTTCGGGCAGTAAAGTCGGTTTCAAAGGTGAGATCGGTCTGGCGATCGTCCAGACCGGTTACGCGATTGTTCCCTGCCTCAATCTGTACCAGCATGGCCGGCAAGTTGCGGTAAGACGCTGAGCCTGCTACGAGCGAGACGTAGGGCGCTTTGTCGAAGATCTTCTCGCCTTCCTGCTGCGCCACACAACCAAGCACGCCAAATTTCTTGCCCTGAGCCTGTAGTTTCTTGTAATCGTTCAGCCGATGAAAGACCTTCTGCTCGGCTTTGTCGCGGATGGAGCAGGTGTTGTAGAGGACCAGTCCCGCTTCTTCTACGGTCTGGACCTGGCGATATCCCTGGTGCACCAGTGTGCCGATGACTTTCTCAGAGTCATGCACATTCATCTGGCAGCCAAAGGTTTCAAGGTAAAACGTTTTTTCCTGCTCTGCGCTCACAGCATCCAGTATAACGCAGCAAATAAGCACTCAGCATTCAGCTCTCAGCATTCAGCCGTGACACATCCCCACGAGTACAATGAAAACTTTCAACACGGAGGAACAGAGGTAAGGGAGGAAATGGTGCCTGATCTTTGATCTTCGATTCTCTGGTCCTTGATCTTTTGATTTTCTCGGTTCTTGATTCCTCCGACCACTCCTTTCCTCTGTGTTTCAAGGGTTTGGCATTTACATCGACGCCCTCTTAGGGCTGAATGCTGATTTCTATATGGCTATTGACGAAAAAGCATCGTGGAACAAGAAATACAGCGAGGGCTCACACCGCTCGCTTGAACCTGATCCTTTTCTGGTGAGCGCTTACGAGGAGTTCCTTTTTGGCACAACTCCCGGACTTGCCCTGGATGTCGCGGGAGGAGTAGGCCGTCATGCGATCTGGCTGGCACAGCACGGCTGGCGCGTGAAGCTGCTGGATATTTCCGAAGTCGGCATCAAGCAGGCTGAGGAGAATGCGAAGCGGACAGTGACAAGGGATTCAATTGCGACAGAGATTTGCGACCTGAATACGATGCAGGATTTGGGGCGGGAGCAATACGATCTGGTTGTAGTGTTCTTCTTTCTTCAGCGCGAGCTCTTCCCTGCTTTACTCAATACGATTCAACCCGGCGGGCTCCTGATTTATAAGACCTACACGGCCGAGCAGAAGAATTTTTCTGGTGGACCGAGCCATCCAATGTTCCTGCTGGAGCCGAATGAGTTGCTACATGCGTTTTCAACCTTGCGCGTGTTGCGCTACCACGAAACTATTCAGGAAAAAGGAGTGGCGGAGTTGGTGGCGCGAAAATAGCAATCAGCAAAACCCTTTCACCGCAACGGGACGCAATGGGCGCAAAGGAGAACAAGAATTCAGAAGAGGTTCTCCTCTTACTTCGCGTCCGTGGCGTCCTTTGCGGTAAATAGGTTTGGCTGATTGTTGACTGCTGATAGCTGACCGTTGAATGCTAAAATCGTTGCTTCACACCCATGGCAAAACGCAAAATTTCACACGGACACGCGGTCGTCGGCAAGCCCAAGCCACGCAAGAACCATTGTTTCGGTTGCGGTCACGATAATCCCCAGGGCATGCGGTTGAAGTTCTCACTGGACGAAGATTCGCGCAAGGCCATTTGCCACTTCAAGCTTTCACGGAAATATACCGGGCCTCCGGGCCACGCGCATGGCGGGATTATCGCCACCATCCTGGACGAAGCCATGGGCAAGGTGAATAAGTTCCGCAACGTGCTGGCGCTCACGGCGTCCATGGAAATCAAATACCTCAAGCCAGTTCCGCTAAACCAGCCGCTTACCGTCACCAGCGCAGAGCAAAGCGTAGATGGACGTCGCCACATCAACATGGCTGAAATCAGCAATGCGAAGGGTGAAGTTCTGGCGCGGAGTACAGGAACGTTCATCGCTATCGATCCGGAAAAGATGTTTGCCCGGCACGGAGTTCCAGCGGGCGTCGTTGCGGATAGCGAAACAAAAGCCTGATTGCAGCAGAAATCCTTCCAACCTAGTAAAATAAGAGTTCAGCCCTACAAGTTTCGCCGTGACGCCCAGTGTGACACGGCGCAGGAGTTCGCAATGTCTAGATCACGGGGAAAGAAAGAAGCGGCAAAGGCCCACAAACCTGTCTCCAACGGCCACAGCGCCACGGTCACGCCTAACGGTGGTGGAACCGTGCTTAATGGCAATGCCGGACTGCGGCTGAAGACCGGTTTGGCAGAGATGCTGAAGGGCGGCGTGATCATGGACGTGACCGACGCTCGCCAGGCGGAGATCGCCGAGAAAGCCGGCGCGGCTGCCGTGATGGCGCTGGAGCGCGTGCCTGCGCAAATCCGAGCTCAAGGCGGCGTTGCGCGCATGGCATCGCCCAAGAAGATTCGCGAGATCATGGAAACGGTCTCGATCCCGGTGATGGCCAAGTGCCGCATCGGCCACTTTGCTGAAGCGCAGATTCTTCAGGCGCTGGGCGTGGATTACATTGACGAATCCGAAGTCCTGACCCCTGCTGACGAAGCCCACCACGTTGACAAGCATGCGTTCCAGACACCATTTGTGTGCGGCGCACGCAATCTGGGTGAAGCCTTGCGGCGAATCGCCGAAGGCGCGGCCATGATCCGGACCAAGGGCGAAGCCGGAACGGGTGATGTAGTCCATGCCGTAAAACACATGCGGCAGATCATGCGTGAAATGAGAACATTAAAAGCTCTTTCTGAAGAAGAACTTTATGCCCAAGCCAAGGATCTCCAAGCGCCAGTGGAACTGGTTCGATTGGTTGCCAAGATCGGCAAGCTGCCAGTGCCCAACTTCTCTGCCGGCGGGATCGCCACGCCTGCCGACGCGGCGCTGGTCCGCCAGCTTGGGGCAGAAGCGGTATTCGTTGGATCAGGAATCTTCATGGCTGACGGGCTCAATTTCTGCGAGCCAAAGGAAGCCGAGAAGCGCGCCAAAGCGATCGTCCGCGCCTGCACGCATTTTGATGATCCTAAAGTATTACTTGAAGTCAGCGAGGACTTGGTCGGTGCGATGAAGGGGCTGGCCGTGGCGGCCATGGCGGAAGGGGATCTGTTGCAGACGAGAGGCTGGTAAGTCTTTTCTTTAATCCCGAATCCCGTGAAGCGGGTGAGGGAGCCCTATCACCACCATAACTGACTCGTAAAAGATTTGCACCATTTCAAGTCGGCAACGTATCTTTCCCTTTAGAGCGATTCAGGTCATAGGGTTCCCTCGCTTCGCTCGGGATATAGAAAAAATGAAAATCGGCGTTTTAGCCATTCAGGGTGATTATGAAGCGCACAAGGCGCGGCTGGAGCAGTTGGGCGTCGAAGTCACACTGGTGCGTAAACCCGAGCAGCTTGATGCCATTGATGGCATCGTGATTCCCGGCGGAGAGTCCAGCACATTTCTGAACTTTCTGGCGGAACGCGGCTTCCTGGAAAAGCTGCGCGACTTTGTCTCGACCAAACCAACTTTCGGGACGTGCGCCGGCGCGATCCTGCTGGCCAAGCATGTTGAGAACCCGCCGCAGCAATCCCTCGCAGCAATGGACATACGTATCCGCCGCAACGCTTACGGCCGCCAGATTGACAGCTCAATCCGCGAAGCCCAAACCAAACTGGGACAAAAGCCACTGGAGATGGTGTTCATTCGTGCACCTAAAATCGTGGGCACGGGAAAAGGCGTTGAAGTTCTGGCCACGGCCGGCGGTGATCCGGTGCTGGTCCGCCAAGGCAAGATACTGGCGGCGACCTTCCATCCCGAATTATCGGAAGACACACGCGTGCACCAGGAGTTCGTCAAGATGGTTGAGAATGGCCATCGGCGGAAATAATGTCTAGAGCGCTCCGGCTCGCGCTATTGCTGATCGTCATTGGCTGCGCATATCTTTTCCTGGCTCGTCCGTACTGGTTTCCTGCCGGGGTCTCCGCAAACTCCGCGTCTATCGATCATCAATTCAGGATCGCCTTCTGGGTATTTGGTATGTTGTTTGTGGTCGGTCACTTTGTTCTGATCTTTGTTCTGTCAAGAAAACCACGTACCGATGGCAAAGTTTCAGAAGGAAGCTGGCGGCTGGAAGCCACCTGGACTCTTGCAGTCACGATCATCTTTTTCTGGTTCAACATTTCCGGTGAGCGCCTCTGGTCAAGCATGCTGCCCGCGGAGAAGCAGCCGGGTGAGATTGAAGTTGAGGTCACAGGAGCGCAATTCCAATGGTATTTCCGCTATCCCGGAGCCGACGGAGTATTTGGTCGAACTGACGCGCAGAAGTTTGCCAGACCAGACGAAGGCAATCCGCTGGGCATTGATCCGGGCGACCCGGCAGGACGCGACGACATTCTCTCAACATCCATGATTGTTCCCGTTGGTCACAGCGTGCGCCTGCATCTGCGAGCGCAGGATGTGATTCACAGTCTTTTTATTCCAGCCATGCGCTTCAAGCAGGACACGGTCCCGGGAATCGAGATCCAATCACATTTCACTCCTACTCAGACAGGCAACTATGAAATTGCGTGCGCTGAATTGTGCGGTATGGGCCACTATCGCATGCGCGCCATGGTGCGGGTGGTGAGTGAAGAAGAGTTTGAGAAGTGGCTGAGATCGCATTGACAGCACTTTTCTGAAATCGCGAACGCAACGAGGGAGTCGTATCAGTTAGATTGATCTGGGTCGGAAACTGTGATTCGGAGCGGCATACCTAGTAATAATGAGAAAACAATATTCCTTATGACTTCTGGTGAGAATAGGGATCCCTCGCTCCGCTCGGGATTTCAGAAAAACCGCCTTGTCTTCAGCACTGACCATAAAGTCATCGGCCGCGGATACTTTTTTCTCTCCTTGGCTGCCGTGCTGGTCGGGGCGTGGCTTTCATTGCTGATGCGCATCCATCTGGTCTGGCCACACGCCGCAATTCCCTTCCTCGGTGAAATCAAGCCGGAAAATTATCTGGCGCAACTGACGATGCACGGGACGCTGATGGTTTTCTTTGTGCTATCAACAGTACCGCAAGCCGGCTTTGGGACGTTCTTTTTTCCTTTGCAATTGGGCGCGTCGAACATGGCATTTCCGCGGCTCACGGCTAGTGGATTCTGGACTGCTTTGTTTTCTTTCCTCGTGCTGATTGCCGCATTCTTCGTTCCGGGCGGCTCTTCCGGTGCTGGATGGACGCAGTATCCACCTCTGAGCGCTCTGGCATCGGCTGGGCCGGGGCAGGGTTTAGGGACAGATCTATGGCTGGTTAGCATTGGCCTATTTTGTTTGTCATCGCTAATGAGCGCAGTAGGTTTTGTGGCGACTACAACTCGTCATCGCGCTCCGGGTATGACATGGCTGCGCATGCCGCTGACGTGCTGGTCGTGGTTCGTTACGTCGATCCTGATTCTTCTTGCTTTTGGCATCCTGCTGGCCGCTGTGGTCCTGCTGATGCTGGACCGCCATGCAGGGACGAGCTTTTTTATTCCCGGCGGACTGCTGGTAAGCGGCAAAGCAATCGTTCATTCCGGTGGTTCGCCTCTCATGTGGCAACACTTGTTCTGGTTCTTCGGGCATCCAGAAGTTTACATCGCAATTCTTCCAGCGATGGGGGTGACCTCGCATCTGCTTTCAGTCTTCGCGCGCAAGCCGGTCTTCGGCTATAAAGCGATGGTTGGGGCCACGCTGGCGATCGGCGCGCTGGGTTTCATGGTCTGGGGACATCACATGTTCGTAAGCGGGATGAACCCGTATGCGGGGTTCGCGTTCTCCACGCTGACAACGGCTATCGCTGTTCCTTCCGCCATCAAGACCTTCAACTGGGTGGCGACACTCTACGGCGGAAGAATCCGCTATGCCACGCCACTGCTGTTTTCCGCCGGCTTTGTTTCGCTCTTTATCAGCGGAGGGCTCACAGGCCCCATACTTGCCCAGCCTGCGCTTGATACGTACCTGCACGACACATATTTCGTCGTGGCGCATTTTCACCTGATCATGGCGATGGCGGGCGTGTTTGCCATCTTTTCCGCTACGTACTTCTGGTTTCCCAAAATGTTTGGCCGGATGATGAATGAAAGCTTGGGACGGCTGCATTTCTGGATCACACTGATTGGTGCTTACGGCACATTCATGCCAATGCATTTGCTGGGAATCGCCGGACATCCCCGGCGCTATTCTGAACTGAGCGGCGTACAATATGTAGCGGCGATGGCGCCGTTGCAAAAATTCGTGACGGTGGCTGCCATCGTCACACTGGCCGGACAACTCATCTTTTTGGTGAATTTGTTCTGGAGCATGTTCAGGGGCAAGATGGCGGAGGCTAATCCCTGGGATTGCACCACGTTGGAGTGGACATTGAATTCCCCGGCGCCGCCAGAAGGATTTGGCGAGC